>Ga0308019_10001475_pt1 | contig 14203 bp, 10 predicted proteins | sample Neamet284_FD_203135 | JGI IMG/M metagenome (GOLD analysis project Ga0308019, IMG submission 203135) | Marine microbial communities from water near the shore, Antarctic Ocean - #284 | ecosystem: Environmental > Aquatic > Marine > Unclassified | place: Southern Ocean | collected 2014-10-01 | reverse complement strand
TGAGCAAAAGTCTATTCCTGGAATGGAATATTCAGATTCACTAAGAAAATTAACTGACATTCCTAATATGAGCGCGAACAACATGGTGGGCGCGCCATAGTTCAAAGCTAAAAATTTGGAGGCCAAGGCAACTAAAATACAGGCAATTATTCCGCGAACTTTATTTTTGTGGCGGGATAAAGAGCTATCCATGTTTGTATCCTTAGGGATCGTTTATAGAGAATTTGTCGCTAACGCATTGTCAATTGCGTCGACTATATCATCAATATCTCTTCGGGTGGCAATGAGCGCAGGGCTCAAGCAGAGAGTGTTATTAAAGTCTTGAAAACTACGGTTAGTACGGCCGATAAGAACCCCCTGTTGCATACAATGAGTTACTATTTTCATGGCATAACTTTCATGTATAGGCTGTTTAGACTGCCGATCTTGAACGAGTTCTACTCCTGCAAATAAACCTTTACCACGGACGTCGCCGACCACAGTATATTTGTCTTTTAGCTCTAAAAGGCGTTGATCTAGATGATTACCCATTTGCACGACGTTATCTAACAGATTCTCTTCTTCAATAATCGCTACGTTAGCCAGTCCAGCCGCAGGCCCGGCAGTGCAGCCTCCGAAGGTGCTAATGTCTCTAAAGTAACCCAGTTCGCCACTGTCCTCCAAAGCGAACTGATCGAATACGGCATCTGTAGTAATAGTGCATGATATGGCTGCATATCCACTGGCAAGGCCTTTGGCCATGGTTACCATGTCGGGGCTAACCCCGTAGTGTTGAAAGCCAAACCATTTGCCCGTGCGTCCCAAGCCACAAACAACTTCGTCGATATGCAGTAGTACGTCGTATTTTTTACAGATCTCTTGGATGATCGGGAAGTATTCAGGCACTGGAGGAATAACGCCTCCACCGGCAGTAATGGGTTCTAACACCACAGAGCCTACAGTATCGGGACCCTCCCGCAAAATAGCTGTTTCTAGATCTTTGGCGCACTCAATATCACAGCTGCCATAGGTTTTCCCAAATGGGCAGCGATAGCAACAGCAGTGGCTAAATTCAGAAAACCCGGGGGTAAAGGGACCATATTGCTCTTTTCGTTGGGAATGTCCCGAAGAGCTAAGTGCCGCGATGGTGGTTCCATGATAGTCACGATCACGGAAGATAACCTTATGTTTGCGTCCATCGCCATTGATATGAGCAAGCTGGCGAACCATTTTATAGGCCTTTTCGTTAGCTTCTGAACCTGAATTAGAATAATAAACCTTACCTTTGCCAGCCCCCATTTCAGGTATTTTAGTCAATAACTTCTCGGCAAATAGCGCGCCTGGAATGCTACCGGCGCTGTTGGCGAAATAACACATTTCCATTAGCTGGTCACGGACCGCATTGGCGATCTTTTCACGCCCATACCCAACATTTACCGACCAGACTCCACCCGAGGTCGCATCAAGGTACTCATTGCCCTTAATGTCGGTTACGCGCATGCCTATCCCGCTTTTTATGATCAGTGGGTCAGTCGTTTTTAAGTTGTTGTGGGGCGTCAGGTGGTGCCAAACGTTGGCACGATCTGTGCGGATAATATCTGTTGTCTCAGCTGAAATATCAATAGTGTTCATGACTGCTCCGGCGTTTGGGTGTTGTACAATTTCGTAGCATAGTGAAACTTAGCTCAATTGACTAGAACCAGTGGGGTCTAGATGATACTACCAGCCAACCTTAGGCCATGCAGTGTTAATGGTATTTAAGGTTCAACACTCAATTTGCATATCAAAGCCATGCTCTATCTTTTGATACTTATCAAGAATCGGCTGTTTTATCGAATCTTGATCGTTGATGAAATACCTCTAAACACAGCGCCGTCTTGGTCATGTCCTAGGTGAGTCAGCCGGTATGCTCCGGTCTCGATCATGGCTGGCGTTTCCCAGCTTAGTTTAGCTACGATTGACTCATTTTCAGTACGCCATCTAACCGTAGTGCTCCAGTCGCCGTCAGTTGCGATTGTTTGCCAGCCCTCTAGTGTTTTACGCTCAACCAGCATGTAATTATTCCCAGTAATATAGTGGGCGCTAGGATTATTCGACCAGAACTCGGCTACAACTATTTCACCTTGGCGATATTCAGTCTGACTTTGTGGAAGGGGATCGCCATAGTTAGCACCCTTGGGTGGCGGATTGAGTTCTCCACTATGTAATGCAGTTTCATTTGATTTTCCGCGCCAGTCATCATAGGTGATGTCCGATTCAACTGCGGTACCAGCTTCCAAAGTACTGGCGAGGTAGCTTGCAATTTGTTGGTAGGCTGGCAGCGTCCAGCGACCATGTAAAGTATGGCCACCCTCGTATTGTTGCAGCAGATATTCTTCAGGGGTAGTGATATAACCGGCGTAACCATTAGAATACCCAGCTAAAACAATATACTGCGCCCAGTCTCCAAGCTCGCTCATTACCGACTCTCGCAAGCGACGACCGGACATAGTGGTCACCTCAGTGGGCATAGCCAGTATGACCAGTTGCCCTATGCGCGCCACGGTCACAGAGCGTATCTGCGATTGAAGTGGGGGTTCGCTACTGCCGGTTTCAAATAATATAGGCTTGGGGGACTGACACTTTCTTACGGCCTCGGTCCACTTTGGAGCACCGGTTAACCAACTAATCAAAAAGTCTAAAAAGACACTTTGCTTTTTCATGCCTTCTTCAAATAGAAAATGTCCACCGCCATCCTCTGTGGATCCGCCCGCAAAGGCATAGCCATAGGCTGATGGACAGGTTATTTTCGGACCGGCATGAGTAAAACGTTCCTCTACTGGGTAGTCCGAGAGGTCAACATATATCTGTCGGGTTTCAATAGGGCCTGACAGAGGTTCCTGTGCTTGTTCAAATAATTGCAAAGCAACCTGCAGTTGACGGTCGCCCATAATTTGTGTGGTTTCTACGTCTGTTTCTCCTGGCCCGGTATTATTTAAGTTTGTATTAGGGGTAACGTCTCCTGGGTCTGCCTGAGCAAAGGCAGCAACAAACTCGCCGCTATCGTTATAGCCTGTCCCGCGTAACTGCTCCATTTGTAAAGCCGCATAACCTTTGTGGTCGCCGGAGATTAAGCGGTTGTAAAAATTCATGGCTGTGGGGTGCAGGGCGTACCAGTTGAGCATTCCGATTTCCCCAGAGTCGTCTACAAATTTCATAAGGGTCATTTCAGTAGGCGTATTTTCAGCATAGTGATCGCGCTCATTCTGTGGGTTCTCCAGATAGGCTGACACCGATCGGTTCGCGCCTGCATTGGGCACGCTGCCTTTTCCTAGGTAAATACTGCCGGGCTGCAGATCGTTATGGGCGCTGACGATCGATGCGGTAATACCGCCAACAATGGCTGTAAAATGCTCGGGATAAAAGCCCCCATCTAAACCAAGATCAGAACGTGAGTGCCAGTAGCCCCCAGGGCCTGCGTGAGTGTGGGTGGCACTAATAATGACGTTATCTATTGTATAAATATCGCCGTACCGTTTTTGTAATTTGTCGATAACGGCCAAGGTTATATGATGCTCTATACTTCCTAGGTCCGCGCTAACGAATACCAGCCGCTTGGTCGATTGATCCGACTCCGCGATGACAAAGGCTCGTGATCGTTGGCGAATATGCAGTCCTTCAGTTAACTGATCTTCACGGCCAAAGCCCCACATTTGAACCCCGTAACTGGGGCCAGTAATGTCTGACATGCCACGACCAATGAGGTACGGCTGTGATGAGTCGGCCGCGCTCAGGGCACCCGACAGGGGAACCAGTAGGTAGAACAGTCCACGTTGCAAAATAGTGTGGGTGTTACGGCGACAAAAGCTAAGAAATAATCTAATCATTTCTCCAGTCTACAGGGGGATAGCAGGAACTGCTAGACAGCCTAATCTGTCTAGATTAAACCTGTGTTCTAATAGCAACCTATGTCGATTTCTGGGCTGGATAGTAAAGACAATTTCAGGTCCCTATACTGATATAAATCTATATAATTAGGCACCCACTCACGGACGCCGAGCACAATGGATCAAGAACTCACGCTAACCTTAATTAGCTGCGCATTCTTTATGGCGCTGGTTGCCTTCATTTCCTATAAGGCCTCTAAAGATGAATCTAGCAGTCGTGATGGCTACTTTCTGGCTGGACGTAATCTTAGTGCGGTGTTTATTGCTGGCTCTTTGTTGCTAACAAATCTCTCCGCAGAGCAATTGATTGGACTTAATGGTTCAGCCTATGGCTTTAATCTCAGCAGCATGGGTTGGGAAGTGACCGCCGCCTTTGCCACTATTTGCATGGCATTTATTTTTCTGCCGCGCTACTTGGCAGGGGCATTTTCAACCTTACCTGAATTCCTAAACAACCGGTTTGACGATGATGTCAGGCGACTCACGGTTATTTTGTTTATGCTCGGCTATGGCTTGGTGACGATTCCATCGGTACTTTACTCGGGGTCCATTGCCGTATTGCAGTTGTTTGATGTGCCTAATTTGTTTGATATCTCTTATAGCCGCTCGCTGGTATTGACCATCGTGGTGATCGGCAGCGTGGGCGGTGTTTATGCGATATTTGGTGGCCTCAGAGCGGTTGCTGTCTCTGACACTCTTAATGGTATCGGTCTGTTGATTATCGGCATTGCAGTGCCTGTTTTAGGGCTTTCAATGCTTGGCGAAGGCAGTGTGGCGAGTGGCTTAAAGATTATTTCTAGCACCAATACTGAAAAATTAAATGCCATTGGTTCCTCCGATGACCCCACGCCGTTTGCAACACTATTTACCGGCATGATTTTTGCCAACCTGTTTTATTGGTGTGCCAACCAATATGTTATTCAGCGCACGTTGGGTGCTAAGAGTCTTGCAGAAGGGCAGAAGGGCGTACTGTTTTCGGGCTTTTTCAAGGTGTTAGTCCCCATCATGATGATGATACCCGGGGTTATTGCTTTTCATCTCTATGGTGGTCCTAACAGCCCCGATGGGCTTAGTTCTATTGATCTTGCCTACCCAAGACTCATTCGTGATGTATTGCCAACCTACGCCTCAGGCTTTTTTCTGGCGGTGTTACTGGGGGCTGTATTTAGCTCGTTTAACTCACTGCTAAATAGCGCGGCAACCCTGTTTTGTCTGGACGTTTATGAACCATGGAAAAAGTCCAGAGGCTGGGGGTCTATTACAGATGAGCAAATTTTAAGAGTGGCTAAAATAGCCTCCATTGTGATTGCACTGTTTTCGTTCATTGTGGCGCCGTTATTACAGTTTGCACCAGAAGGCCTGTGGCAAATTATTCGTATCTTCACTGGCTTCTATAATATTCCAGTGATTGCTATCGTGATTGTCGGCCTGTTCTCCAAGCGGGTGCCGTCGTTAGGCCCCAAAATAGTCATTGGCTTTCACGTCATCACGTACGCCATATTAAAGTTTGTTTTAGATGACATTGTTACTCTGCACTTTATTCATCTTTACGCGGTATTGTTTTTTATTGAAGTAGGCATTATGTTGGTGGTAGGGCATTACCGTCCCACGGCAGAAAACTGGACTTACGAGCGCAGCCATGCGGTTGACATGCAACCCTGGCGCTATGGTATACCCTGTGCAGTGAGCTTAATGTCATGCGTTGTGGGCTTATATTTACTGTTCTCACCGGTCGGTGTAGTGGGTGGTTTCAGCGTCTTGTTTTTGCCGCTAATCTGGAGCTTGTTAACGTTAAATATCGCCGTTTGGTGGTACTACGTCAGTACAGGTCAGCGCCCTCAATAGTTCTGTGCCGTGGCCATTACATTGCTTAGGGTCCCATGAAGAATGGTGGTGCAGAATTGTAATATAAATCGTTATTTGTTACTCATCAATGCAGAATTTACTGGCTCTAAGGCGGTTACCTACGGCATTATTCTGGGTACATTGAGTGACGTTAACACGGCGACTAGTAATCTATGACTACGAGTATCGAATCATTTTATACCCTCAACAGTCGTCACTGTAGTTTGGTGGTAGATTGTCGTGGCAACGCGCCAGCAATACTGTATTGGGGACCGTTGTTGGCGGGCGCCAGCAGCCCTGCAATGCTAGCGCTTCTGGCCACTCGCCAAGAGTTGCAAGCCTGCCGGCCACAGGATGCACCTATTGCGTTGTCACCGCAGGCCGCGGCCGGTTTTATGGGTAGCCCTGGGGTGCAAGTACACCGTAACGGTCAGCAATGGGCGGTGTTTACACAGATTTGCTCGGTCAGTCCTACTGATGATGAGCTAGTCATTGTTTCGCGATGCCAAGGCTCTGACATAGAATTAACCCACTATTTGGGTCTGCATAAGGCCACCGATGTACTGACCGCGACCACAACAATAACCAACAGGGGTACTTCTACACTTTGGGTAGACCGCTGCGATGCTCCCTGCATACCGGTGCCCATGCACTACACCAAAATTTTAGGGTTTACAGGTCGTTGGGCCAATGAATTTCAGTTGCAGACCCTAGACCGGTTTGCCGGCGCCTATGTGCGAGAAAACCGCTCGGGGCGAACCTCCCATGACACATTTCCCGGTGTAATTGTTCATGCAGAGCATACTAACGAACAAACAGGTGCGGCCTACGGGCTGCACTTGGGATGGAGTGGTAACCATCACGTACGTATTGAAGAGCAGCACTCTGGGCAAGCCTACGCGCAGTTAGGAGAGCTGTTTTATCCTGGTGAGCTGAGCCTTGAACCTGGGCAGATGTATTGTTCACCCATGTTATTTGGCGCAAGCACAGCTCATGGATTGTCTGCACTGTCTGCGTCTTTTCATGGTTATGTACGGTCTTGTTTGACCGACCAGCGGGTGGCTAGCAAAGCAAGGCCGGTGCATTTTAATACCTGGGAGGCGGTGTATTTTGATCTATCTTTTGATCGGCTATGTGAACTGGCAGACAGTGCGGCAGAGGTTGGCGCAGAGCGCTTTGTATTGGATGATGGCTGGTTTAAAAACCGTAAATCAGATAGTGCAGGGCTGGGTGATTGGTTTGTTGATGACACTGTATTTCCTCAAGGGTTAGGGCCGCTCATTGATTATGTGCAGGCTAAACACATGGAATTTGGGTTATGGGTCGAGCCAGAAATGGTCAACCCAGACAGTGACCTGTATCGGGCGCACCCCGATTGGGTACTCAATGCCGACCCAGCACCGTTAATACTATCTAGGCATCAGTTAGTGCTCGATTTAACTCGTGTTGAGGTACAGCACTATCTGTTTGAGCGGCTTGATGCGTTGCTAACGGACTATGCCATTGGCTATTTGAAATGGGACATGAACCGCGCTCTGTACCAGCCCGGCAATCAGGACGGGCGGGCGGTGGGCCATGATCAAACCGTTGCACTTTACCATTTGCTACAAAGGCTTAGAGCCGTGCACCCCAAGGTAGAGATTGAAAGCTGTTCATCGGGCGGTGGTCGAGCAGATTTCGGTATTCTTGCGTTTACTGACCGCATTTGGACCTCTGACAGCAACGATGCCCTTGACCGTTTGAGTATTCAAAAAGGCTTTTCGATGTTTTTCCCATCCGAGGTCATGGGCGCCCATGTTGGACCTAGTCGTTGCCATGCCACTGGGCGAGTTCTGAGCATGGACTTACGTGCTGGTGTAGCACTGTTTGGGCATATGGGGATTGAGGCCAACCTGTTAGATATGGATGCTGAAGAAAAGCAGGCATTAAAAGCTGCGGTGGTTCTGCACAAAAAACATCGCCAATTGATTCACAATGGGAAACTTATCCGACTAGATTCTCAGCTTGGGGGAAGTAGTTTTGGCGTAATGGCTGCTGATGGCAATGAGGCGCTATTTAGTTATGCGCAACTAGACAGTCTTTCGAACAGTGTCGGCGGCCGACTGCGCTTTGATGGTCTAGATAAACACAGTCTTTATGAAGTGAGTATAGTTTGGCCGTTAGAGCCCAGCAGTTACTCAAAATCTATATTAAATGTAATTAATGGGTCAATTATTAGCGGCGATGCTTTGGTCACTGTTGGGTTGCAACTACCCATTATGCTGCCTGCAAGTTTACTGATTTTTCACTTATGCCGTGTCACATAGCTCTGTTACAGTCAGGTGAGTCAATAGATTTTTTTTGACTCGCTATTTGTTATTTTATTTGTTGTAGGAAAAAGGCAATTAGTAATGATTAACACCAAAATATATAAGTCCGTCTATAGCCTGTCTGAAAAGCTAATGGCGGCTGCAAAAAAGGACAATATAGAGGCGTTCGACTCACTATATGCTGACCTGAAGGCTGTTTGTATCGATAACGAAGATACCGATAAAGATCACCCAGAACAATGGGAAACGCTGGCTGACTTTACCGAAGAGTTAGAAGAGGCCGTGGCGGGGTACGAAAAAGCTCTAGTAAAAGCGACAGCTATCAATTCGAAAGACCACTTGTCATCGATCGCATTTTCCATGGCGACATTGCAGATTGAATTAGGTCAAACAGACGCGGCTGTAAAAAATCTCCAGGATGCAAAAATAAACGCTAATAAAATTGCAGATAAAGACCTTAAAAAAGAGATAGATGAATTACTTGAGACGCTATTAGTCATCTAGGACCCTTACCTGGAGACCATCCGATATTTCAGAAAAAGGTTAATGGTAAAAATTATTAGGGTTGGCTGGCGATGTTGCTTAAATAGAATAAAGCCAGGATGTCAGTCGCACAGTCCTGGCTAGTAACCCTCTATTTATGTTGTGGGTGTGGACTCAAAGTCACTGGCGTCATGGCGTTCTGCTAATTGCTTCTCTTCGGCTCCCCATACTCGGTTAACGCGTTGGCCGCGTTTCATAGCCGGGCGTTTCTGGATTTCTTTAGCCCAACGAATGACATTTGTGTAGGTGGTTACATCAAGGAAATCTCCGGCTTCATAGAGTACTCCTGATACCAATGCGCCATACCAGGCTACGTTGGCCATGTCAGCGATGGTGTACTCATCGCCACAGAGATATTGGTTGTCGGCTAATCGTTGGTCTAACACATCAAGTTGACGTTTGACTTCCATCGCGTAGCGATTGATGGGGTATTCAAGTTTGTCTGGTGCGTAAGCATAAAAATGGCCAAAGCCACCACCCAAGAAGGGCACGCTGCCGATATTCCAAAACAGCCAAGACAGACATTCGGCACGAATCGGCGAGCCAATGGCGGGTATAAAGTGGTTAAATTTTTCTGCCAAATACAGCATGATGGCACCAGACTCAAATACTCGTACCGTTGTTTCTCCGCTGTGGTCTGCCAGTGCAGGAATTTTTGAGTTAGGGTTAATACCTACAAATCCACTACCGAACTGCCCGCCATCGGAAATATTGATGAGCCAGGCATCATATTCAGCTTCGCTAATACCCAATTCTAGCAGTTCTTCAAGAAGCACTGTGACCTTAACGCCATTAGGTGTACCCAGAGAATAAAGCTGCAGGGGATGCTTGCCAATCGGTAGCTCTTTTTCATGAGTGGCACCCGCGACTGGGCGGTTTATCTTAGCAAAGCGACCGCCGCTTTCGCTGTCCCATGCCCAAACTTTGGGAGGAGTGTAGGGTTCGCTCATAGTTGGTAACTTCCATTGTTGTTAAGTTATTTTAATTGACCGTTTAAGGGGCTCAGTATGATTATCATATAACGGCTACGTCGTTTCTTGTATAGCTTCTGCTTGGAGGCCAATAAACTCGGCCTGGTTGCCCAGTATGAATCTGTTAATAAAGAGTGCCATGGCCACGCAAGTAAAAAAGGTAAAAAACATCATATGAATGTAGTGCAGCGGCATCCATACCCATATAAAAAAGGCGTACATGAGGACACCGGCAATGACGGCTGTAATGGCAGCGCGATAATCCACATTTCGAAATAATAACCCCACAGCAAAGCAGGCTAGTATTGGCATACTAATAAGGCCCCAGAGTTCCTGAAGTAAGTTGATGATGCTGTCAGATTGCGCATAGATAGGTACCATAGCAACCGCTATGATCACAAAGATAACTGTGGCGATAGTGCTCAGTACCCGCAAATTAGGTTTGTCGTCAATGTAAGCCTCATGGAGGTCACAAACATACATGGCGGCAGAAGAGTTAGCCATGCTGTTAAACGAACTAAGCACGGCTGCGGCGATGGCAGCTGCAAATACGCCTGACAACCAGCCTGGCAGTAAGTCACCAGCGATACGTCCATAGGCCTGATCACCAATGTCGCCATATAATTTAAAGGCGACTATACCTGGGATAACCACCATAGACGGAATAAACACGACTCGAATAAACGCCGCCGCATAAACACCTTTTTGAGCCTCTTTAACCGTGGGCGCTGCCATAGCGCGCTGGGTAATAGTTTGGTTAGTGCTCCAATAAAAGATTTGAATAAACAACATGCCAGTCAATAGCGTATGCCACGGCACAGGTGAATTGCTGTCGCCAATTAAGGTCAGTCGTTCGGCGGGAATACCGCTAAAGTCAAAGTCGATTGCCATTAAGGACAGTACGACCACTAGTAGGCCCATCGCCAACACCAAAATGCCACCATAGGTATCTGACACCGCGACCGCTCTGAGGCCGCCAAGCACTGCATAAGCTGCACCAACGACCGCGAAGGCTGCAGCAATGGTTAAAAGGTCTGCCTGAATGCCTGTCATGGAAATCATAAAGAGCGCGCCGGTATAAATAACCGCGGGCTGAAAGACAAAGACATTGATAAACAAAAACATGGCAGAGACTAGGGCGCGGATATGTTTGCTGTTGTAGCGTCGCTCTAAAAGTTCGGTAGTGGTGGTGCAATTGTTTCTGTAGTACACCGGCAAAAAGACTTTGGCTAGAATCATAAGCCCCATAAAGCCTGAGAGTTCCCATAACGCCAGTAAGAGCATTTGATTGCCATTCATACCAACCAGCTGATCAGTGCTGAGGTTGGTGAGTGTGATCGAGCCGGCAACAAACACCCAGGTTAGACCACCGCCCGCTAAAAAGTACTCTTTATTGGAGTCCGTTGAGCGGCTACTTTCGCCCTTACATTTGATGTACGTCAGCACTGCAATAGCGCCGAGAACTGCACAAAATACAGCTAGTTGAATGGCTTGTTCGCTCAAGTGAAACTCCTATTTATTATGGTTTTACTAATGCTCTTTACTCTGGTGCTTGCCAGACTGTTATTCCATGCTGTTGAATTATTGCATTCCCTAGTAGCCATTGGGTAGATGATACTCGTATTATTGTCGATAAAACCGAATCCCACTACCCCAAAGACGTTTAAAGCCGGGCCATGGGTCAGCATATTGATTATCTGCCCCCTGATATTGCTCAACACTCTCTCGAGTCGGTAGGTAGTCGCAGCGAGCCTTATCATTTTTAACATGACAATCTAAAAATGCCAGCGTCATATGCTTGTTGACTCTATTGATTGTCTCGATATTCCAGCTAGGATCGACGTAATGTCCAAGTTCAAAGTCGGAATCAAAGGAGATGGCTGGGGCTGGATGACCGGCAATATTATGGCGAGCATTTTCATAGACCATCATGTAATTGTGTTTTGAACCCGTTCGCTCGTAGAGTTTTTTAACGCCATTTTCAAAACCCGAGGTATTATCCTTGTCACCGGCTACATAGAAACTGGGTACGCTAATTTCTGCCATAGCTTCGATATCATGAACATCTAGTTCACCACCCCAGGGGGCAAAAACCTGAAGGGCTTTCCATCGTGGATCAAGTTCCTCTTGACCTGCGAAGCAGGAATTTAACCGAAAGGGTAGGAGACTTGCGAACACAGCGGGAACGCCAATTTTCTTCAATTGTTCTGATTTAAATCGATAGCAGCCACCGACAGTGTTGATTGCAGCAAACCCACCCATAGAATGCCCGATAATTGCGGCATTGTTGGTGTCCATGCGGTCCTGTAATCCTTCTATGGGAAGGGGTTCATCTGGCTCAGCGAAGTAATTGAGTACAAATTGCTGATCGCGAGCTCTATTGTATAGAGTGCTAATAAAACCAGAGGCCCGTGTATCATCATCAAATACTTCTGCATTGGTAGAGTCTTTGTGGTCAATGCCGACAACGATATATCCGTGGCTCGCGAGGTGCTCTCCCAGATAAAACATCTGTGTCCGGTAACCTGTAAAACCATGTGACAGAAGAATAAGTGGAAACTGACCACCAGTGATAAGTGCAGCATCACGATAGGCTAATCCCTGTAATTCGAATGGTTGGTGCAGTCGTGTGACATTTTTATAGGTAGCCTTTAATGTATCATCGGTGGAGCGTGTCGACATGTCTGCTGGATACCAGACTTCAAGTACCAATGGTCGGCTAGTTGTGGTGATAAAGTTGCTTGTGTTTAGGCGGTTATGATCAACTATATTAATGGTGCTAGCACCTATGTCATAGGCGCCTAAAAAAGCTAATTCGGGCGTGATTGGCGGCTGGTTGGTGTAAAGGTCTTCAGCAGTGATGGCATTACTGCTTATTAAAATCGTACTGATAAATAGAATGACTCGCGGCCAATTTATGCTCACACTGAACTCCTCCTGAGAACTTAATTTCTACTGTTGCGTACTTTTTGACGATCAGTGCTGATGTTGGTGTGTCTAATTTACGTTATTGTTGTTGGGATATTAAATTAAAATCAGGCCATTAATTAGGATGATATCTTAGTCTATAAGTTTACATAATATTCATCTTAAAACCACATGGGGTTGTTCAGTGCCTGAATGTGCAAAACATCCAAGTCTGATTGGGCAGTTGGTTTTTATCACCGGCGGTGCAACGGCTAGCGAAGAGCAACCAGATGCGGGTAGTTTATTTATTTTTCAAACCAATATTACAGGTATAGCAGATCCATCATTCTTGCCAACTTGTGCTCCTCGACATGCGATTAATAGTGATTTGAGTTAGTTTGATATAAAAATTGATAATGGACAGTAGACTGAAGTGCAAATTAGTCTCACTATGGCGTCTTATCGTCACACCCTTGACATTAGATTATTTGGATAGCAATAAGTGAGCAAGCAAAGGTTACGTTTTTTCGAGAAGTCGGTGGGCCAAAGACATATTACAGATGCGGATAAGTATCTGTACAAAGCCCCAGAATCTACTTATAAATTGGTCATTATTGGCACTGGCACTATCGGTCAGGAGCACATGTATGTCGCGACTCTATTGGGTCGTGCATCTATTCACGGCATCTATGACAGCCAAAAAGAAAGTATGGACGTCGCCGAGCATAATTTTAGCAATTACAGCGACCAATCACTAATGCGTTACTCCGATTTAGTGTCCGCATGCAATGATCCTGAGGCTGATGCTTTAATGATCTGCACGCCCAATCATACGCATTTTGAGATTCTCAACGTGGCGATGCAGTCGGGCAAGCCAATTTTTCTAGAAAAGCCAATGGCAACAGACCTCAGCGATGCTGATGCAATTGTTAAAGCTAATGACAATTACGCCTCTTTTATTCAAATTGGTCTGCAATATCGCTATAAGGCGCAGTACGTAGAAGCATTTCATGAAGCGCAGACTCGCACGTCTATTGGGGCCATTAAAACCATTAGTATGAGTGAGCATAGACCGCCTTTTTTAGACAAAGTGGGGCAGTGGAACAAATTTAACAAAAATAGTGGTGGAACTCTGGTCGAAAAGTGTTGCCATTACTTTGATTTGATCAACCAGATGGCTGGTGCAATGCCGGTTAGGGTCTATGCCTCAGGGGGACAAGCGGTCAACTTTTTAGACTTTGATAAGGATGGTGTCCCTGCTGATATAGATGATCATGCATTTGTCGTGATCGATTATGCGAACGGCGTGCGGGCTAATTTTACTCTTAATATGTTCTGTCATGACTTTACGGAAGATATGATTGTGTGCGGCGATAAAGGTCGGCTGGTAACCCAAGAGGTGTTCAATATCCATCAGCAGCAACCATCGACTGCGACGGTTGCACTAGAGCTTGGTGAGTGGGGCGCATCAAAGCAGACTGATGTGACCTACGCCCGTGAAATTGAGCAGAGTGGACATCATGGTGCAACTTACTATGAGCATATTGCCTTTGTTGATCAACTTGATGGCAAAGCCAGTCAGTCAGCCACACCCGTACAAGGCCTGTGGTCAATGATTGTTGCTAGCGCGGCGCAGTATTCCATGAAAACTGAGCAAGCCGTAGACGTCAAAGCCTTTATGCATGACAACAATTTATCAAAATACCTTAGATAAAATGGATTA
>Ga0308019_10001474_pt1 | contig 14209 bp, 12 predicted proteins | sample Neamet284_FD_203135 | JGI IMG/M metagenome (GOLD analysis project Ga0308019, IMG submission 203135) | Marine microbial communities from water near the shore, Antarctic Ocean - #284 | ecosystem: Environmental > Aquatic > Marine > Unclassified | place: Southern Ocean | collected 2014-10-01 | reverse complement strand
TAAGATCTCAATTCGCTTTACTTCATTGGCTAATTCACCGTAATCACTCATCTGTTTCAGAATATCGAAAATCGATTGAGCAGCAACTTCTCCGAGGGAAAGGATACCCATTCTCGTGATGAACATATGCATCTCTTTTTCGATGAGATTAGCAGAACGACGAACTTCCAGAAGTGGAAATGCCATTGCCCCACCACCTGTGAGGAGTGGTAAAAGTATGATGAAGAGAACACCCGAAGTTCCAGAGAAGAGGCCTTGTTCACCCATTCCCCCAGTTACTGCGATGAAGATGAATGCAAAGATTAAACCTGCAACAGCTGCACCTCCAACCATAAACACAAGGAATTGGACAATCGGTATTTCTACACGACGTAGCGCGATTTGCCAGTAAGACAGTCGCTGCATACATCATCCCTCAGTCATGGTTTATGCCTTTCCAAGAATCTACTGCCTTGTCGAAATATTCCCAACCACTGTTGTAGTAAATTCCAAGTAAATCAAAAACATCATCATAATGCGTTAGGTCTCTATCAACCATGCGTTGAAGAGCCTCTGCACGCTTGAGCATTTCATCGTAAATATCACGCTTATTGGAAAATCCTGCCATTGCAGCGATTTTGTTTTCCAATAAATGGCTTTGGAACATTCCTCGGAAATAGTGTTTATCCTTTACAGGGTCCCATTCGAACATTCCACGTGTGAGAACACCATCGCTGTGTTTATTGTAACCAATGACTTCATCGATACCCGTGACACGTCGAGCGATTCCACCGCCAGGTGCTTCAACTACTTCTTGGAAAATTGCAAAATTCAAGTTATCGAAGAAGCGAATTGGAACATTGATTGGGTCGCCTGTGAATCGTTGAATCATCTTGACGATCGAGGATGCGTGGAACGTTGCGATAACTGGGTGACCTGTTTGCATTGCTTGGAAGGCCGTTGCCCCTTCAACACCACGAATTTCTCCGATGATAATGTAACGAGGACGGCTACGTAGAGCTGCTTTGAGAAGGTCGAACATTTCGACACTCGAATCTTCATTCTTCGAACTACGAGTGACGAGGCGTTGCCAGATTTTGTGTCGTACTTTGACTTCAGGGGTATCTTCAGCAGAATAGATTTTGACATTGTGGTCGATGAATGGTAAAATAGCATTGAGCGTAGTTGTCTTTCCAGATGCAGTTTCTCCAGAAACGAGGACTGACATCCCGTATTCAAGGCAAATCCAAATGTATGCGGCTACTTGGGCTGAAATCGTACCCCACGCAATCAGCTGAGTGATAGAAATCGTTTCTTCAGCGAATTTACGGATGGTAAACGATGGGCCAAGCAATGAAACATCGTCAGAGAAAATAATATTGATACGTGAACCATCGAGTAAAGCACCATCAATAATTGGCCGATTATCAGAGACCGGTCGACCAATACGCTCAGACATCGCACGCAAAAATCGGGCGAGTATTTCTCGGTCTCGGAATCGTATGTTTGATGTCACCATTCCAAACACCTTGTGGTCCATATGCACATTCTTCAAACCAATCGAATGTATATCTTCCAACATCTCATCTGAGAGTAGTGGTTCCAGTGGTCCATTCCGAATCAAATCACGAATAATGGTATATTGTAAAAGTTCACGTTGTTTCGGAGTTACGACCATTCGCTTGTCATCCAATCCCATCATTTCCCATATCCTTCCTTGACGTCGGACTGAAGTGGTGAGGTCTTCTTCCAGCACAGTGTACCTCTCAATCATTTGACCGAGAATAGACTCGAATTCGTCGTCCGTTGTGAAACTTGGGGCACTGGGTGCTTCTTGGAGAAGAATTTCAACTAATTCACGGCGAATGTTTTCTTCTTCTTCAGTCAACTGAGGCTCTAATCCAAACCAAAGAACTTGTCCACCACCTTCTTCATCGGCAGGGGGTTCGTAAATATGGATGAAAATTGGTTCTTTAGCGAGATAGATGAGGTTTAGTGGGCGTTGCTTTTTGGCATCTCGGTCAAGAGGGCCATAATAGATTGGGCGAGTTCCATACCTTGCTTCGAAGTCCTGCACCCAATTTGCTACGTGAGGATGTGCATTCATGACGCTCGCAAGGTCGCCCTTCGCAAATCCAGATTCTTCTTCAGCCATCTACAATACCTCCTTCAACTCACAGCCGTAATATCCACAATGAAGCCCATACTTGGTTCGACACGCCATCCGATTGAAGTTTGAATTGGCCCAGCAGCACGTAAGTAACGAGTGATGACAATGTTACGTTTGATTTCTCCTCCAATCATGTTGGTCATAAGGTCCAATACAACTTCTGCAGAACTGCGTAAGTTATGCATCAATTTGTCATCCATTTCTTCCGGGTCCACGCAAAGCATGAGTGAACGTCCTTTCGAAGATATTTGACGAAGGCGTTGCATCAGGTTGAATCGACTGGTGTCATCGAGGTGAGAAGGCATCAGCGAACTTGCTGAATCAATAACCACGACATCAGCAAGTTCAATTGCTTCAGAATCCAAGAGTTGTTCAAGTTTGATATCCGGATTTGATTCTGCAACCGAGCCATATCGGCTGAAAACCATAAGTTTCCCTTCACGAATAGCATCAGTAATACCGTATCCAATGGATTCCATTTGTTCTATCCAACCACGAGTGGTTAATTCGGTTGTAATGACCAATACTTTGACTCCGTTTTCAATCATACCGTATACAAGTCGTTGTGAAATCAAAGATTTCCCACCACCCACAGCGCCTTGAAGGACATAGAGCGAACGGTTTGGGAGACGTAGACCCATCGAATCAGCAAGTGAATCAGTTTCCAAGTCGTAAGGGAATCCATCTTCAACGGGTTTATGCGCTGTCTTAAACGGATCGTTTACATTAAGATTCATGAAGCCGTACCTCCTCGTTTAAATTTGCACTCATTGACATACCTGATACTTCAACGGATCTTGCAGTCGCAAAGAGTGAAATTTCATTATTGTCATTCAAAGCGTTGAATGAAGGGTTCTCAAACATCACTCTAAGCAATGTGTTCGGGGCCCAAGTGGTCGAAGTGAGGGGAACAAAGTCCAAAGAGATTGGAAGGAAATCGAGACTCTCTCCGTTGATTAGAACTGCAAGTGAAAGATGATCCATCACATGAGAACCGGTGTTTTGAATGTAAAAGGTAAGCTGTTTATCGCCAGAAACTCCGGAAGTTGTAAGCGACACCATCATTGGGTCTCCCGCAAAATCAATGGCAATCTCTTCAGAAAGTTGTAACCCCTTTTGTTGTTTTTGAATGATACGAGTCGTGGAAGACCATTCTTGAACAAGAACTGCACTTGCTGCGGTCGAGATCAATAATGCAGTAACCAGCATAATGATTGTTGATGTACCGCCGTCTGCCATTCAATCACCTCTGTAAGTTAATCTATTGTTCGGGAAATACTGGTTCCGCCAACTGTCAAACTCAATCGTTCAAACGTGCTATCACAACTATCACAAATCAATGCAATAGTTTCTCCAGAGAACCAATTATTAGTCCGAATTGGAGGATTGAATAAAGGGGCATTCGATTGTATTGTGGTTGGAGATGAACCATCAAAGAAGACCCAAGCCTCAGTGGTGGAAAGTGTCTCAGTGCCACTGTTTGTGACGTTTACATAGAGGTAGGGTTCCACATTGCCAGTAAATGCTGCATCTCCGTTGCTACCTGGTTGATTCAAGACAGTTATAACAGGGTTAAGCGAAGTACAAATTCCACGGTTAATGACCTGGGTAATCGGGTCGATTTCCCCTCCAGTGGTGGTAAATTCAACTGAAAATTCCGGGCAATCTGCAGAGACTAAAGTTCCGTCAACATAACCTGTGCCAGTGGCGCCAGGGGGGATAAGAACAATCGAATCAATCACATCTCTGAATATGGCATTGTCAATGGTAACGAGTGGTTCGGGGGTATGAGCGGATTCAATGACTTCCAACGAGGTTGCCGTTTGACTGTTCAATGATGTAACGGCCATTGAAAAGACCACTAACATAGAGATCCCAATAATGAGACCTCCAACCCCGACCGAAGCACCCATTTCAGACTTCACCTCGAAGTGATTTCACGTTTCGCCATGAACTTACAAGCGATGAAAACGTGAGCAACTCCTTGTGCGTCAAATGATCGTCGAGAGCTTCTTCAGATTGACCCGGTTCTGCAAGTTGAACAATAGCAAGTACCTTTCTGCCTTCATCGTCCGAAAGCATTCCTGAATCCATTGCTTTTTGAGCAAAACTTACTGCAGCCATACCGGACATATTGTCGAGTAAAAGTGCAGAAATTGTTGGAGCACCTACTTTGTTGGATTCTGTAGTTGCGCCAAATGAAGGTGCGTGCAAAAATGGATTTGCAGCCAAAGCTTGTGCTTCATACAGTTCAACGAGTGGAGCGTCATCGACGGCCATCATTCGTTGAGTGCTTGGTACGTTGATAACTTCACCAGAAGCGGTCACGATGGTATCGCCGCCCTGACTGGAATCATCGCCTTCTGAATGCGAGCCATCTCCTTGAGCAGCTGACGGGGCTTCTGCCAATCGTACCTCTACCATACGTAGGACATCTTCAACCATGTCAAGACGCGTACTGATCAGACGTTCAAGTCCAGAAGTATCAACTGTGGTGCTCACTTGAGTTGGGCTCGCTGTTGGGGAAAGACTTGCAGCGACAGTGGGGACACTGCCGATACTGTTGAGCCGAGCCATAGTAGCCCCTGGGCTAATGGTCCACGCATCTTCAGCGTTGAGTTCTCCTTCCTCTGGAAGTGGCACCTGTTCGATGGCAATATTTGCCATAATCTTGAGGCGCTCTTCGGTAAGAGCTGCATCTGCATCTTGGTTTTGTGCGGTGTTTTTACTAAAAGGCCATGCCATACATATTCCTCCTTACATTCTTAGCCGAAGCCAAGAAGTTCAAATCACCTCTGCGCCAGCAGTCGTTGAACCAATTGTGAGAACTTCATAGGTGGTACCACCGGTTCCCACGTGAATGTAGAGTTGAATTGTATTATCTACTCCGTTATCGGCTGAACAATCGATTCCACCTGAGGCAGCATCCATCCAAAGAACGTAGGGTTGCCCGGGTAGCAATTGACCAGTATTCACATTGAGTGGTGTAGCCGTTCCCATAGGTGCGATTGCACCTTCAGTGATGAGGGAAAATGAACCTTCAACGATTCCCTGAGTACAAATAAACTGGAAGGAAATCTGGTTCACCATTACCGGTGTACTGCCAGGTGCAAGACGAACAAACAATGTGTATGCCTCAAGAGCGTCGAAATTACCTGGTGCGCCTTGTGGACCGGTAGCGACAAAACCAGCGCGGACCAAGATCTTCCCTGCCAAGTTCTTGGAGGTATCTTCACCGGTAGCTTGTGCATTCTGTTGGAGTTTTTCTGCTGTTTGGATGATGACGGCTGCTGCAACTGCTGCAACCAAAATGAGTGCAATAAAGACAATCATGGCACCAATACCAATAGCTGCGAGTTTGTCATCTTGAAGGTCTCGAGATTCAGTCTTCATACAACCACCGCTCCTACAGAGACATCAGATCCATAATTCAAAGTTTCAAATGTAAAGCCACCTGAAAAGGATTGAATCAAAAGCGTATGGTCTTCATTTGCAACTGGTGTGCAAAAGTCTAGGCCTCCAACTGCACCAGGTGTAGGTACGATGTGGAGGTCGTATGTTGTGTGGGCTACCAATAGATTTTGTCCGACTGCTTGTGCCGCAACAACGTTGAGATTACCTACGAATGAAGCCTGAGCAAATGTTCCGTAATCTGCACCACCGGTGTTTGCCGCACCTGGGCAAACAATAGACCATTCGACATTAGCGGGAGGGATATCACTTGAACCGGGTGCCAGTTCAAAAGTGATGTACAATTCGTCAGCAGCTGAAACATGAATGCTCATGATAATCACTTTCGATGAGAGCATATCAGTAGCATCTGAACCTGTAGTTTGAGCATTCTGTTGTAACTTTTCTGCAGTTTGAATAATGACTGCTGCTGCAACCGCGGCTACCAAAATCAGTGCGATGAAAACAATCATTGCACCAATACCAATCGCTGCGATAGTATCGCTTTTTTCGTTCGAGTTTTCTTTCATATTTTCACCATTTAAAACCCCCCTAAAAGTAGGGTGGAACAAGATTGAGTTCAGGACGTACCCCCTGAACTCATATTTATTCGAAGTGGCATTCGGATGATAGCCACTTCGTCGGGAGCAAGACGTGCCACAAAAGGAACAGTGTCAGAGGTATAGCCAGGTGGGAACCATGGCGTGAGAAGAACATCAGAGATGGGTTCCATCGAACGGTTCTGTGCTCGGATAGTGACAAAGACTTCACCAGTTCGGATCTCGTAACCAGTGGTGATTGCGAGTTTACGGGAAAGAGGTACTTCGTCAGAAGATTGACGACGGTTCGTAGCGATATTGAATCTGACGGGGAGGTTTCCACCCGGAGCGATGGTTGGTAGGTCAACTGAAGTCGGGGTTGAAGTCCACCCTTCTGGAACCGGAGGAGAAAGACGCATCGGCGGCATAGCAACCGGTCCATCGTTGATGAGGCGAATAACGAGAACGCCTTCATCTCCGCCAGCAGGCCATCGTGTTTCTAATCCCATCCAGAAATGACGGAATAGGAAGGGGTTGAGGGTTGAGGTGTTTCCGCCAATCAAATCGTCAACAAGGAATTCTACTTCTCCAGCTGCGCCACCCACGTCACCTATTTCAGCAGCACCTGTCGCACTGCGAAGACGAAGTAGAATCGTTTCGATGTCCCGTTCACTTACTTTTTTCTCGTTTAGCAATCGATGTAACATAGCGATATTACGTCGGAGATACAAGACATCTTCTTCAAGTTCAACAAGTGATGTTTCCGCATTCTTTACGCTCAACTTGGCACGTCCAAGTTTATGTGAATGTAAGAATCTCCTTGCCTCACCGATTTCGAGGTCTGTGCCTGCAAGTGAATTTGTGTCGTCATGGGCAACTCCCAACACCATAGTTTCGAGTTCTTGGGAGATTGCAATAGCCTGTTCTGACATCTCTGGATCTGCTACTGCATCGGCATCGGCATCGGCGGCGGCGTCTGCTTCTGGATCTACTGGTGAATTGCTAGCAGTTCCCGGAGGCGGTGGTGGTGGAGGGGCTTGTGATTTCATCTCGCCCTCAAATTGAGGCAACTCTTCGAGTGTCTCCTCTTCGGAAGACGGTGAACTGACTGCACCTTGGTCAGGCATCGTCATTCACCTCCTCGTTTGCGAAAATTGCTTCCGGGTTGGAGCCCCTAGGTGATTCAACATCACCGAAAATCTCGGAGAGATTCAATCCATCTGCTGCGAGTTCGTTAAAGAGACGAGCAGGATCGCCCAAATCTCTTTCAAGGCGTATTGACTTTACTTCAATGTCAGTTAAGCGCCCATACAGTGAGCCATACATGGAATCTGCTCGATTGATTAGTATCCAAACACCAATAATGACCACTCCAACATAAGCTACGAGGCTAATCATATTGATCCGGTCGATTGTGAGCGTAGGAGGTATTCCAAGAACGATTGCAAGCATGCCAAGAACTGGCACAGCCAAAATCACGATAAGTTGCCGGCGTGTTTTAGCCAATTCATCGAAATGGTCAGCATACAATGTCGATACACCCTTTCGTGCACGTTGGTAATCCTCATGGAGTAATCTGAATTCCTCGGTACTTCCCCAACTTACTCTCCAAATCCATAGTGCTGAAAGGGTAAGGACAACAAAGCCCCACCATATTTCACCAAAGAGATGGAAAGAGAAGCCGAGACCGAGAACTCCAGAGTAAATTCCTAGTAGACGGAAATTGTCATTTTGCGCCGTGAGGCGGAATAAGATGACTGAAACCAGTAAACATGCAATACATGCAATGAAACTATTTGAGACTCCTGGAGACCAAGAGGATACTTCCTCTGTAATTACTAATTTATCATTACCTTCGACATTGGTCTCGTTATTGGAAGAAGTTATCATTGCGGTACAACTTACATCAGTTTTCTGTAACCACCAATCAATCGAATCGGCCGTGACTCCCCATTGTAACGTCTTTACGTCACCAGGGCCGAAATCCATAATCATCGTTGGTCCTCCGCCACCGGCAAGAGAGCCAACATAGAGAGATGGAGTATCTTCAGCAGATTCAGATACTGTCAAACCATCGCATTGCAAATCGACATTCACGTCGAGAGCTTTTGCAGAACCAACATTTTGAACGATTACAGTTACTGTATTTGTGCTACCTTCTTGTAATTCCTCGACGAATGCAATACTCATGATCATTGGATCTGCGAACACCGCTAAGACAAGGGTGAAAGTTTCTTCAGAATACTGAGTATAGCCCAAGTGTTCATCGGGGTGATAAAGTCGGAATGTCAAATCCCAACCGTCCCCTGGGAGAATACTGCCACGATTCGGTATATCTATCTTCAAGTTGAACGTCGAAGGGTTCCAAGGAGATTGCCTTTCGAGATTGTATCTTGAAGTTGGTCCAAGTGAAGTGCTGCCACATTCCTGTTCCAAATTCAAAGGATGTTCGACTATTGTGTCATCCGGCCTCGTTTCGACAAGGGTGAAATTCCAAGTATAGTTCATTGCGTTTTGCCCTAAAGCAGAGATGTCCTTGAGGCGTACAGCGTTGCATAATTCAACCTGATAGACGACATCAGTACCGTTACTTACTGGAATGTGGCTGTAAGGAATCGATTGGAATACTGGGCCGTCATCAAGTGCAGGTTGAAGGCCAATTCCCCCAGTAGAATAGAATCGGGACATGATTAATTGAGTGGTGAATTCACCCTTTCCGTCTACAGTTGTGAAGACTCCATCAGCATCTGTAGTGTTCTCGGGAGTGAGGATTAAAGTCAGGTCAGCAGTTAACCCCAAGAGTGGGTTCGCTACATTTCCACGAGCAGTGAATGTATGAACTACAGGTGTATTTCGAGGTAGATCGATCATCGAGTTTTCACTCACCATGGCCCAATCCGTCGATGTAATATTACTAAATCCTGGTCGACTAATTATATAATTCGCATGGACCCTAACATCTTGGTTACCAGTGTTGGTGAGTGTCACTTCCCACGTACGGTAGGCCTGTGGACGGAATTCCATTAACCATGGCCAATCACTTGATTCAACTATGAACAGTGGTTGGACCAGCAATTGAACTTTCTTAACTCCATCGAAAGGTAAATTTGAAGTGAAATTATAGACAGTAATGGTGAGATTGTAGCTATCTCCTTGTACCAATGTATCTGTCCCACCTAGTCCCCCTAGGCTTGGAATGAAGGCAATAACTTGTTCAGAAATAGAACCACCGATTGGAAGCGTTCTTATCATTGAATATGTGGACAATGTCACACTTGAATTGGAGATGGTGAAATTGATGGTCACTTTCTCTTCAGAATTACCGTTGTTCACGATTTCGAATTCCACTTTTTCTTGCATCCCCGGAGTAACGGACATTTGATTCGGTGCAGTGATAGTGAAATTGTGCAGTTCGGAGATATTCGCAACGATATTTGCGGCGAGTGAGATTTGCCCGTCGTTCGCAGAAACGAGAAGCGTAGCCATGTAAAATCCATCGGCATTCGCATCCGCATTTGCATGCATTTTAATCCGGATCGCTTCTTCAAATCCTGCCGCAATAAAAATTTTCGAATTCAAAGGTGATTCGATTTCGAAATCAACCGCTCCGCTCAAAGTAGTATCCAAACTAAGCGTATAGTCGGCAGGAGCATTCCCGGTATTTCGGATATATACAGAGGTGAACGTGTTCGCTTCAACATCCATATGTTCAGTTTGATTGGTTGGGGAAAGGGTAGCATTGAAGATCTGTCCAACCTTTACATAGAATACAAACTCGTCTTCAATAAGTTGTCCTGAAAAAGGGTCTTCAATTCGAATTGTAATCGGTTGAAGTAAGCCCGCTGGAGCCAATGGGTCCGTTTTAACATTAAATGTTACAAATTTAATGTGCGTGATATTCCCACCAGGAATATTAGCATCAATTGTCCCATCAGCAATATCAGAAGTTAGGCTTGTGATTAATGCATCCGCTTCTGTAAAGTTGGCAGTCCAGTTCTCGGGGAGATCGTTGACCACTCGGAGGCGATAAGAAGCAGCATCGTTGCCTGCGTTTGCAAAACGCATTGGCACGGCGGTATCTGCACCGACATTAATGTCATAAGGCCCGAAGTCAAGGAATTCACCTTTAACGATAGATGGAACTATTACTGTATAGATTTGAGTGTATGGCCTTTCAGTAACACCAACAGCAGCTGAAAGTGCTGCATTATAGCTTGGTGTGACGGTGACTGCGGCTGAAAAAGTCCCACCGAGAGGGTATTGTCCAGATTGCGGCCCCGCTATATTGAGCGTTGTATCTACGCTTTGGCCTGGATACAGGCCCATGTAAAACGGATTTGAAATCGTCGCGTCCCACCGCTCTACTTCACTGAAGCCACCATCGTTTCGGGCAGTGAAACTTTTTTCAACAGTAATTGTAGCATTAAGTTGTAGACCGGTCAGGCCTGTCGTTGGAAGGTTATGGACGACACGAAGATTAAGTGGGGCTATATTGGTAAAAACAGTGCCAGTCACAGTAGCCTTGAGTTCATCAACAGTCATTTCATAGGGGTCAGTGCTGAGCCCAGGGTCGACGACAATCGAGGCTGATACTTTGACTGGAGCGCTATCTATTACGGGAATTCCGCCACCAATTGGTTGAGATTGTATCCATACACTGAGCATATCATTTGCCATGTTGTGTTCACTGGTGACAATTGGATTTTGTATCGGCGGTGCAGTGATTGTGACTAAAACTTGATGAGAGCCATTACGTGGAATGACTGGTGTTGTAGGGGTGTTGAGATTGACCGTCCAATTTAATGCATTCACCGAAAGTCCTGCTGTGAGCGTAAATGAAGTTGCTACGCTGCCAGTATTCGTAACTGTACCTATAAAACTAGCCGATTCGCCAGGAATGATTGGTTTTGCCAAAGCGCCTTGAGTCAAGACAACTGAGCCGTTGAAGAAATCGCCAACCATCACTCTACCAATTACCACCATTACGTATGCATCAGGTGACCTGAGTGAAGTGAAAGTGAGCGTAATGGAGTTTGTATCTGAACGTGATGCATTAGCGGGAATATCAACTTGCACATAAACAACACGGACCTGATTTGGGTTTAGCGATGATCCGAAACTAGGTGCAATCCCGGTTGTCCACGCTTGCCAAGCCGTAGAAGGCGTAGGAGTGGGGTTTTTACTTTCAGACATTGTAATTGTGAAATCGTCTTCTTCCACGCCCGTGTTTTGGACGATGAATGTCAAGAGGACTGATTCTCCGGGCTCACCGATAAGCGTCGACGGCTCGAGAACAACTCCGTGGAAATCAGAGAATTTTGCGGATGAATCGTTGACCGTGACGGTATCGGTCCATGCAGTGCCACTAAAGTCGATGGTAGCAGTAAAATCCCAGATAGCAGCAATTGGGACCAATATACTCGCATCGAGGGGGACTGTGAGGATGCCTGTTTCTTGCAATGTCAAGGGTGAACGGGGGTAGGAGCCTGGTTGAAGAGTCAGAGTATTAGAGGTAAAGGTGAATGTGCAGGGGCAGTCACCTACTGGAGAAGTAGGAGCTGTGTAAGTCGCATTGTATAATACGATGGTCATTTGCGCAGAAATCGCCTTTACTCCAGAATTACTTACGGTAGTGGTGAGATTCGTGAGCCCATTTGACATCGTCATCCGAACATTACCTGGTGAAATAGCAGGGAACGTATTGCTTAGAACTTCACCCATGTGCTTGTGTTCTACGGAAAAGGGGAGTCCGAGGGATTGTTCATTGTTATTCAGTAGTATTCCTGTTTCCAGTGATGAAACGAGTTTGACTTTTAATTCCTGCCCAGCCCCGGTAGCGGCATTCCATGTAAACGAAGTAGAAAGAAGATCGAGTTGCCCTCCATCAGCGTTTCCAGTCACCGAGCCCATGGCAATTCTCGAATCGGGAACTTCACTAAAGTTTAGAATTGGTGAGCCTTTGTGCATCAGGAGAAGGAAAAGAGAATCTGTTCCTGTGCCAGTGACGGACACATTTACAGTCACGGTGTGATTTCCAGGTTCAAGGTACAAATTCGCACCAATCGTTGAGGATCCTGCGTTGCTCAGTTGGAGGGAGTCTCGGAATTTGAAGTCGAGACTTGAACTTCGCGAACTCGTGCTTGATTCGCCATCAGCACCATCGTCGCCATCAGCACCAACAATTGGCAGGAAAGATGGGACGAGGAACAACAATACGAGGAGTGTTGCTAAAGTGGACTGATTTAATTTGATTTTAAGCAGATGCGCCACCCCCGGGTGTGTCGAAACGGTCGATGGTGACTTTCTTTCCTTGTCGACGCCATTGTAGAAGAAGTTGTTCGAGTAAACGTTCATGCTCGATGTCAGAAATGCCAAGTCGGCGACGCTCTTCCCAAAGTAACATCTGTTCAGTCTGGGTCAAAAGAGAGTCTCGCAAATACAATTCTAAAGTTTTCCGATATGCATCACGGTCGGATATGGCGTATACGATGACATCGCCTGGCAATTGATCTGCTCTGTTTTGGATGATGTTACCTAGAGTTAGCGCTTCATCGTAGGACAAATTGCGTTTATCCATTTCGCTTTGGATGGTGCTGGCGATTGTTTGGAGTTCAAGTTTGGTGTTAACACGAATAATTTGCTTCGAGTAGCGACGACATCGCCGAGACATACGCGTAGCCACCATGGCCCAACTTAGCACCCCCCGGTTATTGAAAGAATCGGTCACCTCGCGTCGTATCACCCACTTTGCAATAGATAGTATGCGTGATGCATAAAAGGTACACTTAGACCCACTCCGCCTCAGGATTCGTCAAAATACCTCTCTTTTTTAGAACAATATGGGCAAATGCAATGCTTCATGTCCTTTGTATGGGTGCAGACATCATGAGCGAGACAATCACACACGAAGTTGGCCAAAACGCACCACTGTTCACTTGTGCAGATTCAAGTGGCATTGTGCACGACTTAGCAGCATATACCGATGCTGGAAAAACTGTTATTTTGTACTTCTACCCACGCGACTCAACACCTGGATGTACCACTCAAGCATGTAATTTCCGAGATAACATGTCGCTTTTGACTGCTCAAGGCTATATTGTCCTCGGCGTATCCAAAGGTTCCGAAGGTTCTCATGAAAAATTCATCAGGAAGAAGGAACTTAACTTCCCTCTACTGATGGATGAAGGGGGTGAACTCCATGAAGCATATGGGACATGGCGCCTTAAGAAGAATTACGGTCGTGAATACATGGGATGTTCTCGCTCTACTTTCGTCATAGGACCGGATGGTGCTTTTTCTTGGCTTCGATATAATGTCAAGGCCAAAGGACACGTCGGTATGCTTCTTCGGGAACTCGGTTTAAATCAATGAGGGATCGAATGGAAAATGATGCATCAACAAGCGGTCAGCGTATCGAACTTGAAAGAGGAAGTGTCGCTTGGGCCCCTTGCCATATTGGAAAGGGGACCACAATTGGAGACAATTGTTCCATCGGTGCCTTGACCCATCTTGGCCGTAAAGTCGCTCTTGGTCATGATTGTCGGATTCAAGGTGGTGCATACATCGCCGATGGTTGCGTAGTGGGAGACCGAGTATTTATTGGCCCAAACGCAACACTGCTCAATGACAAGTACCCCCCTTCAAAAAATTCTCTCCAATGGCAACCGGTTCATATTGAAAGCGGGGCAGTCATTGGTGGGGGTGCAACGGTTATTGCGGGATGTTGTGTTGGACGTAATGCTGTTCTTGGCGCTGGTTCAACACTTACGCGCACTCTTCCTGACAACGAAGTATGGGTGGGAAACCCTGCTGTATTTTTGATGATGCGGAATACATATGATGAAAAGCAACTCCAACTTAAAAGAGATTCAGCAACCATTGACTGAGGTGATTATATGGACAGAAAGGGAATTGTGCTTGATTATCTAAAGCGCTGCAATGCCTATGCCGAAGACTCAATCGCTCGAAAAAATGAGCGTGACGAATATGACCAAACGGTATCTTGGAAATCGTATATTGAATTTAATGACCATGCAATTGAAGAAATAAAAAATGGCACCTTGGACCACTG
>Ga0308019_10001472_pt1 | contig 14217 bp, 14 predicted proteins | sample Neamet284_FD_203135 | JGI IMG/M metagenome (GOLD analysis project Ga0308019, IMG submission 203135) | Marine microbial communities from water near the shore, Antarctic Ocean - #284 | ecosystem: Environmental > Aquatic > Marine > Unclassified | place: Southern Ocean | collected 2014-10-01 | reverse complement strand
CCCGCTGCACTGAGCATCACAAGTGCACAACATGGAGATGCACTCCAGCCTTTTTGCGGTGCGCTGATTAAAACATCAATTCCGGATTTATCCATATCTACCCAAATAGTTCCGGAAGCAATACAGTCCAAAACAAACAAACCGCCTACCGCATGAACCGCATCGGCCAACTTTCGGAGATAATCATCCGGAAGCAGCATTCCCGATGATGTTTCCACGTGCGGTGCAAAAACCACATCCGGTTTTTTAGATTTTATTGCCGCCACAACATCTTCTATCGGAGCTGGTGCAAAAGGAGCCTGCGGACCGTCGTGGGTGCGTTGTGCTTTGAAAACAATGGATTGCGCAGGAATATTCCCTTTTTCAAAAATTTGTGTCCAGCGGAAACTGAACCAACCGTTTCGGACAACCAAACATTTTTTTCCGGAAGCAAACTGCCGCGCCACTGCCTCCATACCGAAAGTCCCGCTACCGGGAACCACCACAACTGCCTGCGCGTTATAGACTTTTTTCAGTGTCGATGAGATATCTCTCATCACCTCCTGAAATGCTTGTGACATATGATTCAACGAACGATCAGTGTATACCACTGAATATTCTAAAAGACCGTCTGGGTCAATTTCGGGAAGTAAGCCTGGCATATTAGTATTTGATTTTCAGGTTTTTGTTTCAGTGTGTTGATTGGCTTTTGTATTAGTTATTTAGTTTTAACTTTTCAAGCGTAAACCTTCCGGATCATAAGCCGAATGATCCAGCACAGTGGCAACTACATCACTGCCATTTGCCAAACGAATTGTAAAATTGTTTCCAGTTTCTGCCATCTCGTTGCGTACCCAGGCCAGTCCTATTCCACGTTTCAAGGTTGGACTGAGACGTGAACTGGTGACTCGTCCTGCGATTTTGCCTTTCTCCAAAACGGCAACTCCGTCATCCGGAATAGGATCGTCAGGATCAAGTTGATAAGGTACCAGCTTGTTTTCTATGCCGCGCTTCTTAAAATCCTGCAAAAAAGCCTTGCCGACAAAATCCGCTTTGTCATCCTTAATCGCGAAGCCGACTCCAGTTTCATACGGACTGCTTAAGGCATCACTGTCAGTTCCCGGAATCAAGTGACCTTTTTCCAAACGTAAAATACGTTGTGTTTCCACACCAAAAGGATTAAGCGCGAATCCTTCACCTTCTGTCATTAAATGATTCCACATTGATTCCCCATATTCAGCTGGGAAATGAATTTCATAACCCAGTTCTCCGGTGAATCCAATGCGGTAAAATGATACTGGGACTCCTGAGATACTTGTCTGCCTGCAGTGCATGTATGGAAAGGCTTCATTAGACAGGTCGATCTTGACCAGTTTTTGCAAAAACTCTCTTGATTCAGCACCAGTGACATTGACTGCTGCATTTGCTAAACTGAGATTTTTTACCTGTACATCAAAATCCTCAACTAATAGCCACCACTGAAAAAGGGAATTTATTGCATCCTGATTTCCGGTAGTAGTAGTAAGATAATATTTCCCTTGTTCAAGATGGGAAATTGTACCGTCCTCAAAAAGGATTCCGTCTTCACCAACCATTATTGAGTAACGTGTACGTCCAACTTCAAATTTCCCATATTTTCCAGGAAGCATAAATTGCAGAAAATCAATTGCATCAGGTCCGCTGATTTCTATTTTTCCGAGTGTACTGACATCAATCATACCTAAACCGTTGCGGACATACCCGACCTCTATCTGAGGATCTATATATGAATCCGGCCGTTTCCACTGTCCTGCATCCAAAAATTTCACGCCTAAGTCAATGTGACACTGATGCAACGGTGTGCGGCGAATTGGAGACAAATGAGGTGCGCGACCTGCCAGTACACCAAATGATACACCGGAAAAAGGAGGACGCATCGTAGTGGGTACAGCATCAAGTGAGGAAAGTCCTGTATCCTTTGCAGCAAGACGTGCTACAGCTTCGTGACATGCTTTGCCCTGACAGGGGCCCATTCCCATGCTGGAGTATCGTTTGAGAGATTCTACCTGATCATAGCCCTCCTCAATTGAAGCCTGGGCCTCAAAACGTGTAACATCCATACACTTACATATGAAATGGTTTTTGCCGCCCGATTCAATGTCGGCAGGCAAGGCCATGATAAGCTCATCTTCAGAACGTTTAGAACTCTCTACTGATTTTTTCTTTGCAGCAGCTTTTCCAGTTTTGATACCTTCACTGAATAAACGTGCAAATCCTGCAGATCCATGAACTTCTCCTGTGGAATACATTCCTGAAGGCAAATCAGTCACACGTAAAATTTGGCGTTCTGAGTCCCATTCCGGACGCTTGCGTCCCATCGAGAGTAAATTCACCTGCGGTTTAAAACCCACAGCCATGACCAGCAAATCACAATCAAAAGATTTATGTGAATCTCCTCCGGAAATTGGACCTATATCGATGCGCCTGATACGTTTTTTCCCGTGAGCAGCATGAACGGTTAAGCCTTTGTAAACTGGAACAGCCAAATTCCTGACTTGCTCCTCAAATTCTCCAGCACTTCCGGATTCACGTCCATCTACTACGGCTATAACATTTGCTCCTGCGCCTTTGAGCAGTAACGCAGTGTGAAAACCACCGTCGTGAGTTGTCACCACAACCGTATCTTCTCCGGGAAGCACAGCGTGGCACATGATTAGTTTTTCAACTCCGCGGGCAGTCAAAATTCCTGGTCGATCATTGTTTTCAAAAACCAAATGACGGTCGGTTGCTCCCGGTGCCAATACAACTGATTCAGCGCGAATTTTAAACAAATCCGGTCCACTCTGTGCAGCTACCAGGTTGTCTTCATAAAGTCCGAAAACGCTGGTGTTGACCATCACTTCCAGATTAGGATTCTGAGCAAGTTCTTTAATTAATTTTTGTACTGCCTGATTTTCTGGAATTCCGTTCAGTGATTTGTTTTCACAATTATTAACTGGAAAAATACTGTGCAAAGAATGTCCGCCGAGTTGCGGATTATCGTCAATCAACAAAACTTGTTTCCCTTCATCTAGTGCCCCTTTTGCAGCGGCCAGTCCAGAAGGTCCACCGCCAACCACGCACACATCCGGAAAACGGTAATGCTTTTCGTAGCGCCGATGTACATGTGTTCCTGCAACATCAATTTTTCCCACTCCGGCAACTTTACGGATTTGATGTTCTGCGATAGGCCAGAGCCATTTTGGTTTGTGAAACATTTTGTAATAAAAGCCATTTGGCAGCATCGGCACAATCAGATCGTTGACCTCTCCAATATCAAACTCAACTGAAGGCCAGACATTTTGTGATTTTACAACCATTCCGTTCTGTACCTGAATTCTATCTGCCAGCATATTTGGTTCATGATTGACCATTACCAAAGATTCATGTCCCTGACCGAAAACGTCATATGCTCCACGGGGGCGGTGATACTTAAAACTTCGTGAAAGCAAAGTGCTACCTGAGGCAATCAGTGCTGAGGTAATGCTGTCACCTGCAAAGGCTTTGATTCGTTTGCCGTTGAATGTGAAAGAGATCTCTTCTCCCAAATTTGGGAGTTCGCAATTTTGATGTTTTGAAATACGTTTTGCCATCAGGCTTCTCCGTCGCTTTTTTTAGAGTGTTGTCCCAAATCTCCGTACCAGAAACTTTTGTGGTCAGAGTTATTCAAGGTATCGCGTTCCGCTAAAAACCAGCTTTGGCAGCCACTGCGGTGGTACCACCATTCTATTTGACGTCCCATGTTGTTTTCTCGGAAATAAACATAATCCGTCCATTCAGAAAATTCTGCTTCAGGAGAAGGACGGTTTTTGAATTCGCTTTTGAAAGTAAATTCACTCACGGCACGTTTGCCGCAGTTAGGGCAATTTAGTAGAAAGCTCATAGTACGTTATTAAAATTAGCTGTTTGGTTTGTTTGACTCATTTTGAGGAAAGTCATCTGTTATGTTATCCCCGTTTGCCTTTGATCCAACGTAAATATGTGCGGTAGGATGTTCCATTATGTCTGATTCAAATGTACCAAGTCGGACTCTATTTGAGTACGGTGTAGTAGACTTTATGTTCATAATCGGTGAGCCATCTTGTTTGCAAAATATTTTCTTGAATTCCATGGATAATTTCAATTACCATCTTACCACAGAGACAACCACTTTTATATTAAATTCCCTTTTTATCTTCCATTTTGAAAAAAACTACTGTTCAGATTGATTCCAAGAAATAAAGAATATTTTTTCTGTATTTACATCGGAAGATTGAACCATCTGCATTTATGCAATGATATTAGTTGCATCAATGTGCAAATAGTCGTAAAAACTGGTGAATTGATATACACGGTCGTCATCGGTAATCAACGCCACATCTTCATCAGCTTCTGCTAAGAGGATATGCAAGTGTTCCATTCTTTTCGCAAAAATTATACTTCACTCTTGGACAATTGTTGTTCAACCAATTGTACCCAAAATGATGAACCAACGGTTAATGCTTCGTCATTAAAATCATAATCAGAAGAATGTAAAGGTCGTGCATTCTCTCCCTGAGTTCCGTTGCCCATAAACACAAAACATCCCGGCTTGGCCGCCGCCAGGTGTGCAAAATCTTCAGAGAATAGTTTTGGTTCGCAATCGGCATCAACTGCCGCCGAACCAACTATTTCCGATGCGGCTTGCTGAGCGGCAAGAACAGGAGCAGGTGAATTGATTACAGATGGAAATACCGTTTCGTACTGAACTTCCGCACTAACACCGTGGGCCAGACTTACCCCTTCCACGATTTGCCTCATGCTTGCTTCAATCGTTTCGTTGACCTGATGGCTGAGTGCGCGGGCATCACCACGCAAAATCGCTGAACCGGGTAGAATGTTACGGCTTCCGTCGGCGATAAATTCTGTTACGGAAACCACACCGTTCAAACTGGGATTCAGTTTACGGGAGACAATAGTTTGTAATGATTGCACGATTTCTGTGGCAACGATAATCGCGTCAATACCCATGTGCGGTAAAGCGGCGTGTCCTCCCTGCGCCTTAATATTGATTTCAAACAAACTTTCACTTGCCGTAATTGCTCCAGAACGCATTGCAAAAGACCCGATCGGCATTCCTGGAATATTGTGAATTCCGTAAACATCATCCACCTCAAACTGCTCAAAAAGTCCGTCTTTAATCATGGCGGCAGCACCCAACCCGTGTTCTTCATTGGGTTGGAAAATGAAAACTATTTTTCCGTTAAAATTTCCTGAATCGGCAAGATATTTTGCGGCTCCCAACAACATGGAGGTGTGGCCGTCATGTCCGCAGGCGTGCATCACTCCATCATGCTGAGAACGATACTCGCAAGTCCCAGACTCAGTAATCGGCAGAGCATCCATGTCTGCCCGGAGCCCAATACTCCGCTTTCCATTCCCAGATTGTAAAATGCCTACAATGCCTGTTCCGCCGATTCCCTGATGAATCTGAATCCCAAATTCTTCCAGTAAATCAGCAACATTTTCCGCAGTCCGGTGTTCCTTGAAACCCAGTTCCGGGTGGAGATGAAAATCATGTCTCCATCCGCACATTGCTTCCTGTAAGTGTTTGGTTTTCAATGCTCAACCTCTTGCATCAACCATTCACCGAAAAACTACTGTTCGGGTTGATTTCTCGGTTGCGAGAATAAAATCCCATATTGAGTTCCAAACCTGTATAAACTGTTTTGACTTTCAGAGGGTTTGCATCATGATCATGACCTTTTTCGCAAGCATCAATCAACTCTGCCATACAGTGACCTGCGACCGGAGCATTTTTGAACTGGTTGCCGCTGGAGCCGATGGCCATGTAAAAACCTCCCAGGGCGGATTTGTCATAAATCGGAATCCAATCGTCAGAAACATCATACAAATCAACTACTCCACTTGTTCTTGAAGGAATTTTCAAGTCCGGAATTCTGCGTGCACAACGGTAAACCTGGGCCATCCATTGGGATTCCGTAACTTCATTGTTGTAATTATCCGGATCTTCAATCCATTCTTTAGGATCGCATTGTGGGTCTTCACTGCCGATGAGAATAGTGTTTCCGGTTTCTGGGCGGAAATAAATGCCATTGTCTCCATCAGAAGTATGTAAGCCGTCTTTCTCAAAATCAAAGCCTTCAGGTGAAGGTACATGATGTACTTCGTGACGTAACGCTTTGGTTTTAATGTTCATTTCTTCCTCAACACCTGCCATGCGGTTTATCACAAAAGAATGAGGCCCGGCTACATTGACTACAATAGGTGCATCAATTTGTTCTCCAGTTTTGAGTGTAACCCCAAGCACTTTTCCATTCTCCTGGCGAATTTCCTTAATTTCGTTATTGAACAGAAACTCCCCACCGTTGGCTTCTGCAGCCACCTGCAAATTGTGCGAACTCAGTTGCGGATCACTGACATATCCGGAACCTGGAGTGAAAATCGCACCTTCTATTACTTTTCCAGTTTTGTCAAAAAAGTGGTCGTCTTCATCTGGACGAGTGGTGCCGTCAAATTGGTCATGCGAATAAATAGGCATCCGTTCTTTCAATTTTTCCAGGTCCCATATTTCGTGTTCAACGCCAATTTCCTCAAAATATTTCAAAGATTTCTTGCTGTGATCCTCTCCCTGAAGTTTAAACATTATGGAACCGGTTTTCATATATTTTATCATTCCACGCTCGTCTTCGACTCCCAAATAATTAGCCCAATCGTCCCAATAAAAAAAACCTTCGTAGGCCATCGCAACTCCGTCCCAAGTTGAGTAATGTGCTCGCACAATGGCACATGAATTACTCGTTGAACCGTATCCGGATGTCGGCAATTTGTCGATGTTTAGTGTTTTGTAACCGCGTTTCGCCAATTCAAACGCAACTGAGGAACCGATTACTCCGGCTCCAATGATAATGGCATCTGCTTTTTTGTTCATTTATTCCCTTCTTAATGAATGGTTGTTTTATTAAATTAATTTCTGCACAACAAGTTTTACTAACTATTCAGTAAGCAAAATATTATATTCCAGTGTTTAGCCCCCAACCGGTACTTGAATCAAGCGCACTCCATGTCCGGTTTTTTCGAGGAATAATTTCATGTCTTTGCGAGGGACCACCAAGGTGCTGGTATTAACCAAAGGATGACACAAAATTGCTTCATCTTCCCAAATTTCCTGGTCAATGAAAACCTCCACATTATTTTCGCTATCCTTCACCAAAGCCAACAAACTAACTGACCCCGGATCAATGCCCAAATGTTTTTTCAAGCGTTCTGGAGACGCAAAACTCAAACGAGATGAATCCAATGCGGAAGACAAGGCTTTGAGATCAACTTTTTTATCTTCCAGAACAGTTACCAAAAAATGTCGGATGCCTTTTTTGTCTCGTAAAAATAAATTTTTTGTGGATGCTCCGTTTAATTCTGGAGAAAGTATTTTGGATTCCTCCACTGTAAAAACTGCCGGATGGTCATAACGTTCGTAAGAAACATTGTTTGCATCAAGAAATTCGTAAATATCTGTCATTACAATTGTTTTTTTAATACCTATTTTGATTCTGCCTGCCAGACCACTTCTACTTCCACGCAATCCAATATACCCTGAATAGGTACAGATGGTTTTCGGATACGTACAACGATCAAGTCCACCAAATAGCTCTCTCTCATTTCTTCAATAATCCGGTTGCCAAGGGTCTCTATCAAATTAAAACTTTTCTCTGAGCAGACTCGACTTATAATATTGTGTGCGTTCACATAAGAGATAGTAGAGCGTTCTTCATCTTTCCAGGGATCTGCCGGATTTTTCAGCCTGTATTCCAAATCTATTTCAAAACGCTGTCCCAGGGTTTTTTCCTCAGGATGAACTCCATGAAATCCGTAAACTACAACATTGTTTAATCGGATGGTATAACCTAGTTTTTCCCCCATATAATGCGGCTGAAATAAGCAGTAGTTAAAATTCTATTTATGTTTTTTTTAAATCAGGACAGTCCGGTGATTAGTCCTTCCGAATCTATGTCAATACGTTGCACAGCCGATTCTCTCGGCATTCCTGGCATCAGCATCATCTTTCCTGTTAGAGCCACAATGAAACCTGCTCCATTTGAGACCTTCACTTCACGAACCTGTAATCGCCATCCACGTGGTGCATTGCGTTTTTTAGGATCATCTGAGAGTGAGGCTTGTGTTTTTGCCATACAAATCGGCCAGTCTGCCAAACCATTTTCTTCCAGGCGTAAAATTGAAGCCTCAGCTTCTTCTGTGAAATCAACACCGTCAGCCCGGTAAATTTCACGGGCAATAGTTTCAATTTTACGCTTAATTGGATCCGTGTTTTTATAATAAAAATTTGGTGTGCCTGGTGTTTCGTCAACTATACGCTTAATTTTATTTGCCAAATCAAGTCCACCTTCGCCACCTCTCGCGACAACTTCGCTAAGTGAACTTTCAACACCAATTTCTTCACAATACTTGCTTACGATTTCTAACTCTGCAGGAGTATCTGTTGGAAAACGGTTTATGGCAACTACAACAGGCAGTCCATATTTTTGAACATTTTCTGCATGTGTTTTTAAATTTTCACAACCTGTTTTTAAAGCCTCAAGATTCTCAATTTTTAAATCATCTTTTTCAACACCACCGTGATACTTCAAGGCTCTGATAGTGGCGACCAAAACTGCGGCATTGGGTTTTAATCCGGCCTGACGGCACTTGATGTTAACAAACTTTTCTGCACCTAAATCAGCAGCAAAACCTGCTTCTGTCACTACATATGGTGCAAGTTTAAGAGCTAAGCGTGTAGCCCTGACACTGTTTGAACCATGGGCAATGTTACCAAAAGGTCCACAGTGTACAAAAACCGGAGTGTGCTCACAGGTCTGCACAAGGTTCGGTTTTAAGGCATCTTTCAGGATTACACATAAAGAACCTATACATTTTAATTCACGAGCATAAACTGGTTTTCCTGAAGTGTTGTAGGCCACAACAATTCGTCCAAGCCGCTCGCGTAAATCTTCTGTGTCCTGGGCCAGGGCCATGATTGTCATTACTTCCGATGCCGCGACAATATCGAAACCGGTTTGATGGGGAAACCCATCGAATTTTGAACCAAGTCCTACTTCAGCATTACGGAGTTGTCTATCACATAAATCAATTGTACGTCTCCAAGTCACTTTTTCAGGATCTATGTCTAGCGGGTTGTCGAAGTGCATTGAGTTGTCCAGAACGGCAGACAATAAATTATGTGCAGCTGCAATTGCATGAAGATCACCGGTAAAGTGCATGTTAATATCTTCCATAGGCAGAACCTGGGAATAACCGCCACCTGCAGCACCTCCTTTGATGCCAAATGTCGGACCCATACTAGGTTCACGTAAAGCGAGGGCGTGTTTTACACCAAGTTGTCCGAAGGCTTGTGCAAGACCAATGGAAGTACAAGTTTTTCCTTCACCTGCAGGTGTAGGTGTAATTGCAGTAACAAGAATAAGCTTGCCGTCCACATTGTCTTTGACGTTTTCCCAGAGCGAGTCTTCGATTTTTGCTTTATATTTACCGTATTGCTCAAGATCATTAGATTTTATCCCGAGTAGCTGAGAAATTTCGGCTATTGGTTTCATGACCGCGTTTTGTGATATTTCAATATCAGAAGGAATGCTGGGCATTTCAGGATAGAGGTCTTCCAATTTATTTAGTTCTGTTTTCATCCTAATTTTAAAAATAAAAGGTTAAAATATTTAATAAGTTAAATTCCAAATCAATAATTTTTTTCTCAACGTTCATAAACAGGCATTTTTTTACCAATTGCGACTGTTCCGATAACCAAAAACGCAAAGACGATAGTTTGTAAATCAACCGCCTCGTTGATCAAAAAGGCAGAAGCAACTAATGTTACAAAAGGTTGTAATAATTGTGTTTGACTGACACGTGATATTCCTCCTAAAGCAAGACCTTTGTTCCAGAGGAAAAAACCAAACAACTGGCTGATCAAGGCTAAATATAAAAAACTTAAAAGCACACTCAAAGGCAGACTGTCAATATTTGTTTCCGGAGCTTCAAGCCACGCTGGAACCACAATGAAAGGAAACGAAATCACTAGGGCCCAACAAATCACCTGCCATCCACCAAGTTCTTTTGAGAGCTTTCCTCCTAAAGCATAACCCATTGCAGCACTCACGATAGCTCCAATTAGTAGAAAATCACCAAACTGGAAACTCCCGAAGCCCTGCAAAATTGTATATAAAATGACTATTGCACTTCCGGCAAGTCCGCAAATCCAAAAACCTACAGATGGTTTTTCATTGGAAACCACTGCAGCAGCGACTGCTGTCGCCAAAGGCAGCACACCAAGAACCACTCCTCCGTGAGATGCCGAAACTGTTTGCATTGCCCATGCGGTTAAAATGGGAAAACCGATAACCACACCAGATGCTACAGCTATAAGCTGGTAGAATTGCTGGCGATTCGGTCTTTTCTGCTTTGTTATTATCAGTAGCACTGCGGCCACTAATGAAGCAATTACAGCTCGTCCTAAACCTATGAAAACAGGATCAAAGTAAGGGATAACAAAACGAGTGGCAGGTAGTGTCAAACCAAATGCTGTCACACCCAAAACTCCTAAGATCATTCCTTTCGATTCATCACTAATCTTTTTGAAATTTACTTTACAATTCAACATTCAGGTAAATTGACTGCAAGCCCACCTAATGAAGTTTCCTTGTAAATATGCATCATATCTTTGCCGGTTTTGTGCATTGTGTTGATCACTTTATCAAGTGAAATAATATGGTTCCCGTCACCACGTCTTGCCAACCTTGCAGCATTTATAGCTTTTATAGCTCCCATCGTATTGCGTTCAATACACGGAACTTGAACAAGGCCGCCAACGGGATCACAGGTCAGGCCTAAATTATGTTCCATTCCGATTTCCGCTGCGTTTGCGATTTGGCTGGTAGTACATCCCATTACCGCGGCGAGTCCTCCTGCTGCCATGGAACATGCAACTCCAATTTCTCCCTGGCATCCGACTTCTGCTGCAGATATAGAAGCACCTTCTTTGAAAAGGATGCCTATTGCTGCGGCCGTGAGCAAAAATGTAATGATTTTGTCTTCGTTGAATTCCGATCTGAAACGATGGCAATAGTGCATAACCGCAGGAATAACTCCACCTCCGCCATTCGTCGGGGCGGTTACTATTCTTCCTCCGGCAGCATTCTCTTCATTGACAGCCATGGCAAATAAACTCACCCAATCCATCATTTCTGCAGGCGAAGTTTCAGGGTTGTCCACTAATTCCTTATATAATTCCGGGGCGCGTCTGCGTACATTCAGTCCACCCGGAAGATGTGTCTCAGTTGAGGACATTCCGCGCTGTGTGCATTCCTGCATTACTCCCCAAATTTCAAGCAGTCCCGCCCAAATATCAGATTCTGAACGCCATGTTTGTTCATTGATCCACATCAATTCCCTGCATGTCATCCCAGTTTTTGTGCATTGCTCAAAAAGCTCTTCGCATGTCCGAAAAGGAAATGGAATTTGAGCACCACAATCTTCATTATCGTTTTGAATTTCTTTTGTATTCAAGATAAATCCACCACCTACTGAATAAAAATTTTCTTCTCGTAATTTAGTGCTGTCATCATCAAAAACAGTGAATCTCATTCCATTTGAGTGGTACGGCAATAAATCTTCATATTTAAAGATTAAATACTTCTCTTCTTCAAAATAAATTTTGTGTTCATTCATCAGGCACAAAGTTTTGTTTTTCCTGATACGTTTTAAGCGTTTTGGTATTTGTTCTGGTTCAACAGAAGCTGGTTCTTCACCCTCTAGTCCCAGTAGAATTGCTGTGTCAGAGCCATGTCCCTTGCCTGTCAGTGCAAGAGAACCAAACAACTCAATTTTGATGGAGGAAATTTTAGTCAGCGGAAACTGTTCCATACAATTAACCAAAAATTGTTTTGCTGCGTACATTGGACCTACAGTATGCGAACTTGAAGGCCCAATTCCAATTTTGAACAGATCAAATACACTAATATTCATTTTGCCTCTTGTTATTTATACACATTTATCCTCACCTGACTCTTGCACGTCTTCTCTCCCGTTTCCCTCCGTTTTCTCCTTCTGCAACGGGTTCCCTGTATTTCTTAATCCATTTCTGGCAATGCGGATCATTCCCCATCATCACATCTGCACCCATTACGGCTTGCATCACTGAATCGTGGAGTGGATTAGTTATAGCTGAAGTCAGTCCGGCAGCAATTGCCATTGTCAAAAATGCCGCATTCACTCCGTGGCGATTGGGCAAGCCAAAACTTACGTTTGAGGCACCGCAAGTAGTGTTGACTTTGAGCTCATCCTGTAATCGCCTTACCAAACTCATCACTTGTCGTACCGCTGAATTGACAGCTCCAATAGGCATCACCAACGGATCAACTACTATATCAGAACTTGGAATTCCGTAATCTGCAGCATGTTCCACAATTTTTTTTGCAACTTCAAAACGCACATCCGGATCCTCGGAGATTCCGGTTTCATCGTTGGAAATGGCCACCACCGCACAACCGTATTTTTTAACCAACGGCAAAACTACCTCAAGCCGTTCCTCTTCCCCTGTTACCGAATTTAATAATGCTTTACCTTGATAGACTTCAAGTCCGGCTTCCAGTGCCGCAACAATTGAAGAGTCGATTGAAAGGGGAAGATCGGTCAGTGACTGAACCAGTTTGATTGTGTCAGCCAATATTTTTGGTTCGTCGGCTAATGGAATTCCTGCATTCACATCCAGCATGTGTGCACCAGAGGCAACCTGTGCCAGCGTGTCTTGTTCCACGCGGCTGAAATCACCTTCAGCCATTTCTTTGGATAAAAGTTTACGTCCGGTAGGATTGATACGTTCGCCTATCATTACGAACGGTCGGTTGAAGCCAATTACAACTTCTTTGCTGGCAGAACTAATTACTGTATCAGTCATTTCTATTTGTTTTATTTATTCAGGTTTCAGAAGTTTTTAAGCCTTTGTTCTTAATAAGTATTTTAAGAACTTCGTTAGAAAAACTGGTTTCCAGTTCTTCAGCAGTCGTGTCTGCGATAGTTTGCAGGTCACCTTTACAAGTTTCAATTTGCCGCCGCCAATCTTCAAGGTACTCTTCACTTCCCTGACGTCCGGCACGCATAGCGGCTCTGTCTATGGCAACCATAAAGCGTTTGGATAACTGAGTTTTTACTTTAGTCCGTCCCTCTTTAACTACAACCTGTGCCGGAATATCACGCCAAAATATTATTGTTTTTTTTGCCATATTATCATGTTGCCGTCAGTGTGGTTAATGAGTGTTCCAACTCACCGTAACCAGTGACACGTTTTTCGTATACCAGACCTAAACGCCCTGCAATTTCGTGGGCCTGTGTTTGAAGTTCCAGATTCTCTGATTGTGCCAGGTACACCAGTTTCTTGTAATGCTTAAAGTAGATTGGCAGGAGTTCCGGATGACGGTCGATCTTCATGCCCTGCCAGACCAGCTTTTCAAATGCTTTCACCAAAAAATCGGTGAGGAAGTAACTCCCGATTTCTTCCTTTATAATCTCAGCAAATGTCTGCTTACCAGCAAAAAACTCATAACAATGTGCTCCCGGTAAACGCTGGACATCAAATTCATCCAACAGAGAATCTATTTTACCTCCTGTTCCACAATCGGCATAACCGATAAAAATTTTGGAAAATTTAGTTTGAGAGCTTTGCAAAACCATCCGTAATTGTTCAGTAATTTTTTCGGGTGTATTATGTAAAATTGCAGGTAAATATCTGGTTTTTAGATGAGACCAACCATTCAGTCGAATCAAAGCGGATATTTCTTTAGCCAGTGCCCCGCAAGCCAAAATTAATATTTTGTCTGAAGGCTCAAGTCTTACAGCCCATTTTTCAAGAGAAATCGTGTGTTTATCCTGATTGGCTTTTCGACTGTTACGACCACGCCTGCGCTGATTTTCCAAACCAATCATGTTTTTTCAATGGAAATAAAATTTATGCTGCCGCCTTTTCTAGGGTCTTCGAAGCGGAACGCCGTTGCTCAATCATTATTTTTGCTGTCTCAACTGCCACTGCAGCGTCACGGCAATATGCATCAGCGCCGATGGCTACGCTAAACTCTTCATTCAGTGGAGCACCGCCAACGAGCACAATTATATCGTCGCGGATACCTTTGTTACATAACTCGTCAATCACGACTTTCATATAAGGCATAGTCGTGGTGAGCA
>Ga0308019_10001470_pt1 | contig 14224 bp, 8 predicted proteins | sample Neamet284_FD_203135 | JGI IMG/M metagenome (GOLD analysis project Ga0308019, IMG submission 203135) | Marine microbial communities from water near the shore, Antarctic Ocean - #284 | ecosystem: Environmental > Aquatic > Marine > Unclassified | place: Southern Ocean | collected 2014-10-01 | reverse complement strand
GAAATATGCCTTTTATTCGCCATATTTGGGCCCACAATAGCGTGATATTCAACAGTTCGCATGTACCAAAGACCAAGGCAATTCTATTAGAGAGTAACAACCAAAACCAAAAGCCCTCATCGGTAACTGATTGGCATGGGCGATGGGGAAGTCGATGAGGGGGGAAATCCTCAAATTAATACTCTCTTGCCAGATCCATATGGGCGGGGTTTCTCAAGAAATGAAGACCCTTTGGCAAGAACAAAAGCAGCATGGAAATCACAAGATTCAAACAGGTTATTTTATGGTAAAATAGCGAGAAATCCAGTAATATTATTTGTTAAAACTCTAGTAGGATTTGGTTTTGCAGTTGCAGCACTGCTAAACGTTTTATTCCCTCACAATGCATCCACTAGCGTTACATCAGTTGTTTTAATTTGGATAATACCAATAATAATAGCAATCGCACCCCAATCACTTGCAACCGAATATTCTTGGCGGTCAATGCAAACAAGAATCTCACTCCGAGAAATGGGTGGATTCGATGATGAGAAAAAACATCCAATGAGGTCACAACCAGGTATGGACCGTATAGTTGAGGGGCTCAAGGACAATCGCCGGCATAATATGCTGGGAGCATCTTTTACAGTCATGGCATTCATATTATTGTGTTCTGCTGCGATAATAGAGCAAGGTAGTATCGCTTGGAACTTGTCATTATTGGTGGCGATGACCAGTGGTATAGCGCTGGCATTCCATACACAATTCATCCACCACCTAATGAGCCAACAAGGCGATAAAATACCATTTTTATCGTTCCATGCACCAACACACCACCCTACACAAGTCAATACGATTCTTGGCGATTTAATCCTCGCTCATTTAGATCCAGATAGTTTACTCGAATGGAAAAAATGGAACAAGTTATTGGCTGAATCAATAATTCCTGGTAATGATTTACGCCAAGGTTTGGAAAGACTTCTTTACATCTTACACCTACAACACCAAGAAGAAATCTCAACAGAGTTAGCGGTTACAGAGTTGTGTGAATTTTTGAAAAGAGATACAATTCCATACCTTCTATTGGATGAAGATGCAACCTATAATTGGCGTAGTCTTCAACGATTAATTTCTCATGCAAGAGCATGGCAACCAGGCGCTTTCCGATTATTAGATCGATTACAAAACGACCTCTTATCGGGGTCGCCATTGGTATTACGGGCCAAGTGGAGGATGGACGTAGCGCTTGATCCCGAATGCGATCAAGGTACTGGAAGTTTGTTTATTGTTCTGAATAATCAAACATTCTCCCCGCGCCATGTTCGCGTAGAAGTATTATGCCCGGGTGGAGAACCAGAATTGAGAACGCATCGCTTTGAGTTAGCATCTTGCCCCCCACCACGCGCAGCGATTTCATTAGCGGATACAAGTGAAGATGATGGACTGGATTGGGTCCCTCGCTATTTAGAAAAAGGTGTCGTACTGTGGATTGGTGTGGCATGGACTAACCGATTCAAAGGTCCAGCCAATGTTCAAGTAATTCTGCGCGATGACGACGGAGTAGTTATCGAATCGATAGTCGTTTCAACCCATGTTGGCGTTGGAGAAAGTGGTTTGGTCAAAGAAAGAAAGAAAAATCTGGAACTGGCAAGAAAGTGGGGAGATTCAACCCTACCTAAAATCTCTTTAAGCTAAATTATAATTGAAGAAAAACACCCACTGTAAGGCGAAAAGGAATGATATTTGGCCCACACCTGAAAGTGTAAATCATTATCATTTGGTATTTTTAAATCCATTCAAAGGCTAACATTTTGCAAAACCCTCAAGCGCGTTACTTATGGCGGGGCTTCACTTCGCCTGACTCAAGGGTTGTAGAGTCATGGAAGCATGGGATATCATCGTATTAGGGGACGGACCTGCAGCACTGCGTGCAGCAGCAGAATCTGCAAAGACCGGAGCATCAACTTTGATGATGACGGCTGATGGCTTAGGAATGAGTGGACGCACCGCCGCTGATGGCATCGCAGCACCACTTCAAGAAAGTAATAATCGTGGACATAGAGAAGATACAATTCGCTCAGGAGCTTATCTGTGCGACCAAGATATTGTCAATTCAACAACTGCTGCAGCAAATCGCCAAATGGATTTGTTAGAACGCTGGGGCGTAAACTTCCGCCGTGATTCCAAGGGCATAGCAATGGTCAGCAAAGGAGCAGGACACGGCAAGCCACGAAATGCAAACTGTGGTGATACTACTAGTGGAGAAGTACAACAGGTTCTGGAAGAGCAATGTATGAGATTCGGAGTGACCCGTCGAGGCGACCAACTACCACTATCACTAGTACATTCAAATCAGAAAATCAATGGATTGATCGCTATTGATATGATAAATGGCAGATTACTATCACTTTCAGCAAAAGCAATTATTATTGCAGATGGTGGCTTTGAAGGAGCATTTAGCAATGGTGTTGTCGGTTTAGGATTAGACTTGGCTTTACAGGCGGGCCTTCCACTACGAGACATGGAATTTATCACATCAACTCCATTAGCAATTAAAGATACAAATCTAGTAATTCCTATGGGAATTCTAAACGCAGGGGCAGTTCTTCATGAAGCAAGTGGAAGCGAATTAGATGTTGGGGAAGGAGATTTAAATTCACTTTGCTCAGCGGTCGCCGGGGCTTCACAACCAGTTATAGATGCCAGAAATCTCAATGAGAATGCAGTATGGTGGGATGCTACAATGCGCATGGTCAAAAGCCGCACTGGCATTGATATGAACAAACAAACAATCGCTATTGAATGCCGTGCTGACATGACAGTTGGTGGAATTGCAGTCGATGAAAATGGACGCGCTGTGGTTGGAAGCTGGTCACGTTGGTTCACTGGCTTATACGCAGCAGGAGATGCAGCTTGTTCAGGATTCCATGGTGCGGGTAGCATCGTTGGAAATCGACTACTAGATGCTATGTGCATATCGGCTGCTGCCGGACAACACGCTGGAGAATGGATCAAAACCACAGAACTTAGTGGTAGTTCAGCATTGCAAGCAGCATTCGAACAACACCAAACCTCTCTATCACAAGAGAATGAACTAAAGCAAGACCAAGAAGTCCTCCGCTCAGGTGCAGTTTTCAGTAGCATCATGAAAGCAGCAAACGATACATTGGGTACTTCCCGAGATTCATTTTCACTCGATTCCGGATTAGAAAGGATGGAATCGATTAAGAATCGCATCGATATGTCGCAAATGCATCTTGACCAAACATCATTGATCGCTAATACCAATTTGGTAGAAAACGCCAGAGCCGCTGCATGTGTGCGTTTGGTAACGGCGGCGATGATATCAGCAAAAGCCCGCCAAGAAAGCAGGGGGGTTCACCAAAGAAGTGATTTCCCAGATTCTAATGATGAATTATTACACCATATCACAGTAGACCAAGAGGGTGATGTGGGGCAACTGGCACTTCGCAAGACTTCTTCCGGGAACTGGCTTTTGCCACCTATGTGAATCGTCAAATCACTCACGATTGCCGGTGTGAACATCAAAAGGCTGAACTTCTTCGCCTAAGTCAATGGGAGGCGCGACATTGTTTGAAAAAATCGTTGCCGGAGAAATCCCCTGTCATCGTGTTGCTGAAGGAGAAAACTGGCTCGCATTCTTGGATATATCTCCACGTTCACCTGGCCACACGCTGGTTATTCCGAAGCAAGGAATACAGCATTTAAGCAACCTTTCAACGAGCCAAAGAAATGAATTATTTGATGGAGTTTGTCAAGTAGAAACAATTCTCAGTGCTCATTTCAATACCACTGATTTCACAATATGTATTCACGATGGCCCATTAGCTGGCCAAGAAGTACCACATGTCCACGTCCACATAATACCGAGAATAGCCGGCGATGGTGGCGGAACATTGCAGTCGATGTGGCCCAATGCGCCTGCAATGGGCACTCAAGCAGATCACGCTACATTGGCGCAATTGGCAACTCAGATTGGAGGGGGGAAATAATGTCAAAAATAATTCCTGACGGTGCAGTTGATTCTAACGGTGATTTATTACCAGAACTTTCAAAGTCGTCCAAGAATATGAAAATGATTCGTTTGTTGAAAACTCCAGCACCAACCTTTACTGGAAAAACCCCAGGCTCCCGCTTCTGGACATGGGCGGCCTTTACATTGGCAAGAAGAGTGAGAAAAATCCAATTCAGAACTACTCATGTTTCTGGTTATGAAAACATTCCCAAAGAGAGCGGAGTGTTATTTTCGGCATGGCATACCAATGGTATCGTCGATGCCTTAGGAATCATGTTACCGAATCCAAAACACTTTGTTATCGGAGGCCGCCATGATTTGGTAACAAGGCCATTGATGGGCTGGTGGGCTCGTAAATTAGCAATGCAACCAGTAATCCGCAAGGCCGAATTATTACGCGGAGGTTGCAGCGAAGAAGAAGCCACACATCTCAACGGCAAAACCCTGCTAGCGTTATCCAAAGGAATTTCGCGCGGTTTTGGATGTGTGTTATTTCCAGAAGGAACTAGTCACGACAAGTCCCACATGCTACGTTTCAGAACAGGGCCAATGCGCACAGTTCTCGCTGCTGCCGCAATATCTGTCGCTGAAGATAGGCCATTGCCAGTAATTGTTCCCGTGGGATTACATTTCAGAGTGAGGCACCTTTTTAGGACTGACCAGTGGATAGAATTTGGTAAACCGATAGAGATTCAAAAATCCGACATTCCACAGCAATTGGTCGATGCTGTTAAACAAGGAAGATGGATTGAACCACCATCAGAACAGGTCTTATCACTGCGTGATAAATTACGCCCAAAGTTGATGCAACTAACCCCAAATACATGCGATTGGGATGATTATGGTGGCATTAAATTACTGGCCCACATAGAGTCAAAGCATACTGGTAAACCGATCCGTAGTTGGAAGGAAGAAGTTATTGCCGCAAGAGCCATTAATCAATCTATCAAAGCCAGCCAAAACGATGAAGATTTAACAGATGAAACAAACTATACTAAAAAATTAACCAGCATCAAACACAAGGCTGCAGCCAATGCTGGAAAAATACTCTACGAGCACAATTTGGATGGGCGGGATTTGAACTCCAAAGGTCTTGATTTACGAAGAGCCAATTTCCTAAAGGCACCCATGGCTTTAGTCAGGTTGTGCATCTTTTTGGCAGTATTGCCGATATCGATAATTGGGCTCGGTTTCCAAGTAACCCTAGGTAGATTACTGGGCGACTCAACAGATGAGGGAATAGACGCACGGACATCATACCAATTCCTCGCAGCATTATTTGGCTCAGCACTAGTGTGGCCAATAATAGCCTCCGCTCTATTGGCGGCAATGTATTCTAATTCTAATGAAATTAGTAGTATTATTAACTTGGATATTTTTACTTTTATTGGAACAACCCAAATAGATCTGGCAATTACAATGGCCATAATATGGGTTGTAACCATCTTCTCATTTTTTGTATCCGGGCATATTTGTGCGTGGACTTGGGACGATTGGACGGACTTCAAGAAGGCGGTTACTAGATTGAGGTTTTCAAAGGTCACCAGGCAGAATTTACGAGGTTATTTACTAACAATTTCGAACAACCGCAGTGATGAGGACAATGGTACGGTTCAAACATGAGCAACGTTTGGGCCAACTATGTCAAGCGCCGACATCGTCCAACAAGTAAACAATTGGTTAGCTTCAGAACGGCTGATTGTCAAACAGCAAGATGACGAAAGGGCAGAAGCCCATTTCCTCATTAAATACCCGCACGGCCCACAAGGCCACATGTTCGCAGTAGTCATTCCTAAGGGGAGAGACCTAGTCGCTTGTTCAAGTATGACCCGGGTTGATTTAGGTCAACAAGATGAGATGAAAAGGCATATGCGGGAAGATGAGATTGAATGGGATGAATGGGTCCATGATAGTCGTCTTCAATTGATTAGAACTTCAGTAGATTGGGGGATGCACATGGGGCATGTAGATGATAAAAAACCAGGTCCATTACAAGCATTCAACGTCAGCCTGCCAATTTGGTTTGATGGTTTAACAAAAAATGAATTGATGCAAACTTTGCGAAAATTATGGTTGGCCAAACTAGGGATTATTCACGAAATAAAATACGCATATGGCCCAGGAAGTGGAACGCCCGGTCCAGTAGATGATTGGGCGGACCGAAAGAAATCTCAATCCGGAAACAAAAACACCCCTGCGCAAACCGAAACTCAAGAGATTGAATTCAATGATGAAATGTCATTTGGTTCCGGCTTTGACCCATCTGAATGGGCATAGGCGAATTAGCCATCTATCCTGTTGATAGAAACGCACCATAGAGGCCCTAAAACCCATGGCATCCTTGCCACCGAATAAAAACTCATTTTTGACCTGAGTGAGGCGCGGTTAAGTATGAAGAGTTAATACAAAATATGTAGTAAGCCCGAGGAATGTCCTATGCAGCAAAAAATAAAATCAATCAGCCTAGTATCAATTATGGTAATGTCGGTCCTTTCGACATTACTCATAGCAAGTATCACAGTGTCCGCTGGAACTGTGGTAATAACCGAAGCAGTCCAAATCGTGGACGGCGGAACATCAACAGATTCACAGGTTTCAGTCTCGTCTGATAGTGAAGGTAATGTTCACGTAATTTGGGTAAGAAACAATTTGCATTTGTATTATTCAATGCTGTCTCCTAGAGGCGAGACGCTGATTGATGCGACTCAAGTTTCTAGTGCAGGATTGCATAAGATTTGGCATCCTGACATGGTTATTGATGCCAATGACAAGGTGCATATCGTGTGGGCTGATAGGGCTGGCCAACACAAGATCATGTACACTGCATTGGCTCCATGGAATGCGCCAATGGATGGCCAAGCAAGCGACGACGGAACAATCACCGCCATCGACGACACTGTCATTTCTATGCGAGCACAAAACCGTGACTGGCCTTCTATCGCATTGGACAGCCAAAACAATGTCCATATTGCGTGGGAAGACAACTATGATGAATTAGGTCGCTTCTACAACCAACCACAAATTTACTATTCAATGGTACAACCTGACATGGCTTCAGGTAGCATCATCACATTATTCGATGATACTTTACTAACTCCAATTATTGGGCACAAAGGCCATCCTGACATCGTAGTCGATGCAAACGATTTCGTACAAATCGCTTGGGATGACACCCGTGGTGGCAAAGTGGAATTAGCCTTCATCGTCGATACTTCAGGTTCTATGTATTCTGAGTGGGCCGATGTTTGTACTGTTATCTATGGAGGCAACTTCGCAACCGGTACATATTTCCAAGGATTGAAGCCTATGCTAGAGACTGCTAATATGACTGTATACGAAACAATTTACGGTCTCGGAAACACCCTACCCGGTGCCGCAAGCTCTGGTAACTGTGCTGCACACAACAATGCAGCAAGCGGTATTAGAACTACTCCACTCGGACAATCTCCAGGCGATGATTCCGGTGGACTGCGTAAGCTACCAGGCACTGTATACAATGGAAACACTTACTCCGGGTACTCTGGAGAAGACTGGGGTCCAGGAAGTAACTGGGCATGCTTGTCATGGAAGGATACACTAGGCAATGTCCCAGGCAACCCTCCGACAAGCGATGACCACCGCTGGAACCCGAATGCAACAAAAATCGTTATTCCAGTTTCTGATGAAGGTCCAAAAGACGGTGACCCATCACAACAAGCAGATGACATCACTTCTATTCAGGAAGCGCACGACAGTTGTATTAACGCTGGAGTAATTCCTGTAGGCTTGTATGGACAATCATGGGGTGGGGCGAATAACGTTCAATCCCATTTCAAAGACTTAGTACAATGCCCGAACGGTGTTGTCTCAATTCAAACTAGAAACTGCCCTGGAAATACCTTGGCGAGCACCGATTCAGGTGGGCAAGCATACGAGTTCCCATCAGGAAGCGGAACCAATGCAATGAGTCTTCTAGTTGAAGCAATGGTTTACATCTCAACCAATAACTCTCGTGAAATTTACATGTCCGTTCTCGATCCATATGGAAAGATGAACAATGACCCATCTTGGATACCGGGCCAAACAGGACACTCCGTTATTGGTGGTGCATACGCTGAGGATACAGGTAAAGGCTCCGAAGGCCATCTTGTTGTAGTCAACGACACTCGCGTTACCATTGACGACGCTTATTCATTCCACCCTTCAATCGGAGTTGATATGCAAGGAAACACGCATATTGCTTGGATGGATGGCCGTGATTACGGATTTGAAAAGGATGTTAATTACGAAATATACTACACCAAGTTGCGCCTACAAGGTGCAGGTGAGTGGGATGGTGCAGAAAACGGATTGTCCACATACGCTATCAAGAAGATTAACGACACACCTATCTCCAATGTAGAAGGAATGACCGGAATCTCTGGCAATAATCCATACGGTGGAAACTCAGTGTTCCCAGCATTACTCACTGACGATCAAAACAATATTCATATCGCTTGGAGCGATTGGGGTAATGCATCTGCTACCGAAGAAGTAGTCTATGTTAGATTGAACTCAACAGAAAACACAGGCGATGGATTAGGACCAACAGGCGAATTCGATGGGGCACTAGATGAGTGGGAAATTATCCCAGTCACAAAGTGGGACTCCAACAAACTTGGTCCAAACTCTGGAAGACAACCGAGCCTTGGTATGCCTCCAGCATTCTCAAACGATTTGGGAAGTGGAGCACACATCGCTTGGTCTGATACCAATAGGTGTGGCGAGGATGGAAATCAAAACAGATTTACTGTTTGCTATTCACACGTTCTAACCGGTCAGGTTGATGTTGAATTCGATGAAGGTGAAACATTCTATCACGTGATTGAGCCAAGTCAGCAAACCATATACAATCTTACTATGAACAATTCTACACCAGGTCCGAAAGATTTGGTTGCAGATACCTATGGGTTGAATATTACTGGTGTGCCGCAAAATTGGACAGCATCATTGCATTTCAGTTCAAACCACACAGCAATTTTCGGTGAAACACCAGTCTACTTAGAAGGAGGAGAAAATATCCGATTCTATATGCGTGTACGCGCACCATCGGTGTATCAAGCCAATGAAGATCAGTTGGCACAGATTACTGTTATCGCAAAATCCTACAAGGATCCAGCGATTCAAAATGAATTGGTTACACTGACTTTGATGGATGTTGTTCACGGAATTAACCTTGATACGTCGCACAGTATGGCGGATATTGAGCAAGGGCAAACAGCGATTTTCTCAATCACCATCACCAATACAGGTAACGTTCATGATGCCTTCATCTTCTGGGACCCAGCAAGTCTTGAAGGGCAACAAGAATGGCAATTACCGTTCGGTTGGCAGGTAAGCTTCCCGACCCGTGTCGAATTAGACCCGGGCCAATCTGTGACCAAGAATTTGGAAATCAGTGTACCAACATCAGAAGACCCAGGTGCATTCGTCATCTTTGTCAAGGGTTGGAGCGAAGGTGAACCGATCAAGTCTATTGCCAAAGGAACCTACGATGTTCTTGAACTAGGAGTATATGTTTCAATTCGTTCCACAGGCAACATCGTCTTTGAGATCTTTGATACCAATGAATACATCTTACCAGGCGATTGTGCAACATACCCTATTGATGTAACAAAGAACTTCGACTCAGGCAACCTTGTCTTCGTGACACCGGGTGCCCCTGATCTCAAACCGGAAGGAATGGATTTGGATACATGGCGCAAGGATAACTGGGTAGTCAATATTGACTTCTCAGATGCCCCAGGTGGTAACTTAATCGAAATGAGTGAGCCTCGTGCATGGGACCTTCCAGCAAATGCTGAATTTGTCACCTACGAAGTAAGAGCTGATGTTTGCGCCCCGACTAACGCAAGTGCGGGTCTGGGCCCAGCAGTAACGATCAAGGCCTATCTCGATGGATATCCAAGAATCTCTGATTCAATAATCCTTTCAACCAATGTAATCCATGTTTATGACTTGGACGCAGGAGTTGACTCAGAAGTAGGAACTAACCTGATTGTAAATCCAGGTGATAACCTAATTCTACCGATTACTGTTGAAAACGAAGGAAACGGACCTGATAGATTCGACTTCAGACTTGCACGGGTAACCGATGCTTACGGCGTCGATGTTCTATGGGATATTACCGTACCTCGTCAATACCTACAAGAATTGAGCAGAGGAACATACCAGAATTTCGATGTAATGATGAATGTCCCTGACCAAGTACAGGCAGGAACTTACACCGTCATCTTGCAAGCATTCTCAGAAGAGTCATACCCTGATTCATCCGGGCGTGATACAAGACTGCGTGACCAACTGGTCTTCAATGTTGAAGTAAGCGAATTCCATGACATGCAGATTAGCATGGACGAAACAGTGGAAAACGCTGTTAAGACCTCTGCACCGGGAAGAGTTGTAAGATACATTGTCAATATTACCAACAATGGAAACGTACCGGATGTGCCTTCTTTGAACAACCACACAGCAACTCGTGATGGAGATGCACTGCTTTGGGGAGAACTTCCAGGAATGGGCGCTCTCTCCAAATGGTCAGTTGAATGGAAGATGCTCAAGCAAATTGGAGTAGATGTTGCTACTGAGGAGCCATGTTTGGAAGAAATTTCAACCGCTTCAGCATTCCCAGAAGATCAATGTGTCTATCTAACAGATCTCAATGAATTCAGATTACCAGAAATGGGCCCTTATACAACCTACACCGTAGTCGCTATTGTAAAGATTGCAACAACTGCAACTCTAGATACACGACATATTGGTTTGAAGGTTTATTCCCGCTTTGGCGATATGACCGTAGGTGGTGACCATGATGATTCACCAGCATGGGAAGGAGAGAACTTGGACAGTAACGAGCTTGTTCTTACTCTAAGGCTACGCGCTCCTAACTTAGTTATCAAGGAGGTCATTGTATCAGATTATAGCGGTGATGTTGACACAACAATACCGATTCAAATAACTCTGCAAAACACAGGAAACGTGCATGCAACAGATATCGAAATCGTTCTTTGTGAATATGATGACTCAAGTCTTGCCATCCAAAGAGAGATCGAAAAGAACGGCTGTGCTGAAGAGAACATCGTAATGCGCCAAGTCGTTGGAGCCCTACTATCACCAGATGCTTCCGAAGATGCGAAAGAGATTGAATTGTTCTTACTTTACCCAGTTACTGCAGGTTCCCATGGAGTCTACATAGTAGTTGATCCAATGAATGAAATCGTTGAGAGTAATGAAGGCGACAATGTAAAGAGAGTCGGAAAGGAACTCGCTTCCTCCAACCCATTCATGGATGTTGCAGGCGATGTTGTCAGTAAGACTGCCCTACCATTCATGGTCATTCTGCTAACCTTTGCACTTCTTGGAGTCGTTTACTTAGTCGGTAAGGGACGTAGAGATGATGTCAATCGAAGAATCGCTGAACAATCGTCACTGATAACAGTTCTAGGCGATGAAAAGTGAATCTGATTCTGCTGAGATAACTATGTGGCATAACATGGGCTGCGGCCCATGCTATGTTCGCTTAGATAGGGCCTATCTGTTTGGTTTGAGTGATAGCCACCATCTCAGTTCACTATTATTGTGAGTTGCGATGATGTGCCCTGCTCTGTCAGATATTTGTCTTTCAAGTCCTTGTTGAACCTCTTCGAGTAAAGCATTCATTTGCGTCTGGCCAAGTTGCAATTCCTTGGATAGTCTAGTGAGATCCAATCTTTGTTGTGGAGCTTCAATGATAGTGTGAACCATGGCCCTTTGCTCGTATTTGTCAAAGTCGCTATCTACTGCGGCTGAAATACGATTGCGAATGTGTTGATGTAGCGCGATGACCGCATCCCTTTGCTGATCTAATTGTTCAAGAACCTCATTGAGGTGAGATAGATGACCCACTCCTTCACCAACCGCTATTTTCTTTCTCCCACTCACCATTTCAACCACTGCTAAACTCGCTGCAGGTAATCGACTGGACAATCGCATCGGACCTCCACGGGGTAGTTTACGATGTTCGCAATTGAATAGGTCTGGCCCCAAATCAATCCGCAATGACAAAGCCTTCTGGACACTAAAGATTGTTTTTGGTGGTCCACCCTTTTCACTAGGAACCTTTTCACTTTTTACAAAACTACCCTTTACTAATTCCTTCAAGTGTTTCATTATTGCTTGTTGGCTGACACCGATAATTTCAGCCAGTTGCATTGGGTAGTGCGGCTCTCTAACCAATCGCTCTAATATTTGCCTTCTAACGCGGTTTTGCAGTAGGTATAACGCGAGGTCAATATCGTCCATCACTGCTCAACTCATGGTTATGTAGATGGCCGACCCCTTTCAATGCGTCGCAAAATTACATTTCATCCCATTGTTTCCAAGTGTTTTCATCCTCTTCGGATGCACTATCGTTTTTAGTCGGCACCAGCGGTGTTGTTTTACTACGATTAATCGGTGTTTTGACAGGTGTGGTTTTGACAGAATCAGCACCACCTTCGTCCCAAGAAGAAATCAAAACATCATTTTCTTTCTGCTGAATATTTTGTTGCTTTTCAGCAAGGGTTGGTTGCAACTTTGCAGTCACAAAAGGATCTTGAACTAATTCCCCGGCTCCTTCAACATCGCCACGCATCAAGGCATAAACCTGGTCGGTGGTCATCATTATCCCGCTTTGAACATCGCCACTTCCATCAACAAACGAACCATCTTGTTGACCGATACCAGAATCAGCGAATGGGCCGGAAACAGATTGACTATTTTCCAAGGTGGATGGAGAATCAGCAAAAGGTCCAGCAACTTCGTTACCGGCGTCCTGTTGTAAAACTTCTCCATTATTCATTTGTTGAATCGTTGCTTGATCTAAATCCGCCACGGGAGTTAGTGAACCATCGGCTTGAACTATCATCATTTTCGACTTTCCTTTTGACTTAGTTGCTGCCATCAGGATTACAGATAATGGCAATAGTAAAATTCCAATCATGCACATCGAGAGACCAGCCAGCAAACTCTTTGACCCAAACATCCCATCTTGGATCCCCTCTACAGAAACCAACCAACCAACCTGCTCTTGGCAATCAGCAGATGCACTGCATTCGACATCTAAGGCGTACTCTGCAGATTCAGTAATTTGCCACGATGCTACTGTTTTAAAATCCGTGTTATCACTTGCCATTGCTTGAAAATCGATTAGACAATTGTTATTTTCAAGCGCTCCACCGACTCTCGCAGAACCATCCAACTTTGTCATAGTAATTTCAAAATCACTCTTTCCGTCGATTGAAATAGCGCGGTAGCAACCACTGCTAATGTTGACAACATGAGTGCCATCGCCTTGGAATTCAACTTCATTGTTCAAGCGTGGGTCGAAAATTGAATCTAATTCCTCTGTATTCATTGCTAGCAATAGGGAACCGAGTAGTATGATCACCAAGGCGGCAACCAGTAATCGCTGTGGCCAACGACTGCTTGCTTGCTGCATATTATCGTCTCCGACCTCTTCCCCAATCAAGGCTTGTGTGGATAATTAAGCCAATCCAAGTTCCTTCAATTTTTCTGGAAGGTATGTGTCAGTAACGAAATCAAGACCATATTTTGCCAAAGATTGCTGTTCAGCCTTCAATCCTAGCTCCAGCATCATATTGATTTGGTCTTGCCACCAAGTATCTGCAAATCGTGGGTCGGTTAATTCTGCATTTAGAGCCTCAATATCCTTCTTTGATAAATCATCACTCGGCAAATCATATGCCATTATATCATCGGATGTTATCCCAAGATAACTGGCACTTGGAGTCGCTAAATATTCAGAGATATGGGCAGTCTTAATCGCACCATAAGCGATCGATGCAAAGATTCTGAATGACCAAGGATCACCGTCGAGGAAGACGATTACAGGTACATCCCATTCTTCACTCATGCGCTTCATGATTCTTCGAGTAGAGCGGGCTGGTTGCCCCTTTAGGTGCAATAATCCACAGCGATAATTCTCATCGAAACCATTCTCAACAAGCCGGTCAAACATACCACCAGTCTCAATGGCCATAATGAAATCAATATCATGTTCTAACAATTCTATCTTTTCTTCTTCAACATTGTATGGAAGACCATACCCCGAATCACCGACATCATCTCGTGCATTGATTGTCATCCATTCACCACGACGATTTCTTTCTCGTAGTGTTAGGTCTCCAATCATTCTGGCACCATCTTCTTCAGGCC
>Ga0308019_10001469_pt1 | contig 14227 bp, 7 predicted proteins | sample Neamet284_FD_203135 | JGI IMG/M metagenome (GOLD analysis project Ga0308019, IMG submission 203135) | Marine microbial communities from water near the shore, Antarctic Ocean - #284 | ecosystem: Environmental > Aquatic > Marine > Unclassified | place: Southern Ocean | collected 2014-10-01 | reverse complement strand
AGAGGTGCAAAGGGAAGAACTCAAGAAATTGAAAGAATGGTTGCTCGTTCTCTAAGAGGCGCAATTGATCTTGAAGCACTTGGCCCAATCGCATTAACTGTTGATTGTGATGTATTGAATGCAGATGGAGGAACACGTTGTGCTTCAATTACTGCTGCAAATCTCGCACTTCGCATAGCAGTTCGCAGACTAATTGCAAGTGGCGATTGTCTACCTATTGAATTGCGCCCGTCTCGTGAAGAACGTGAGAATGGTTGGACTGCTCCTCAATTATCAAAAACTGAAGCACGCAATCATGAAAACAAAGTTATTCCAAGCGACCTTTCTGCAATTTCTGTAGGGTTAATTGGTGATGATGTATTCCTTGACCTAGATTATGTTCTAGACTCCAATGCTGATGTCGATATGAATGTAGTTGGAACCGCAGATGGTAAATTTGTTGAGGTTCAGGGAACTGGAGAAGAGTCCACATTTTCTTACGATGAGTTACAAGCATTGCTCGACATGTCCCGAATTGGACTTGCACAATTAGCTGAAATGCAAATTGCTGTGCTAGAAGATATCGAGTGATTGAGCCGTAAGGCTTGAAATGCAGAGGCATGTGGCGAGGTTATCCCGGGTTAGTAGCTTAGTTGGGAGAGCGCGGCACTGAAGATGCCGAGGTCGCTGGTTCAAGTCCGGCCTAACCCACTTTATTCACCTTGATTCAATTTATTTTATTCGTCTGGTAATGCATGGCATCACCATATTTTATCGCATCGATATGGCTTAACCTGCATAGTCTTCATGTGCTTATGCCCCGTAGGGGCAAACATGGCGTCCAATAAAATCGATTCTGACAGGGACGTCATACCAGAAGAAAGCCCTGAGCACAAGCCGATTGACAAGATCTCCAAAGAACTTGCAGGAATTAGGAAGAGGCGTAATACCGATTCGAAAAGACGTTTTCCTTCAGCAATAGAAGACTGGACATTACTAACGGGCCTAGCCTATGCCGGAGTATTCGCACTCCTACTTTTCGGAATGGCAGGTGGAGCATTTGGTGAATCTACAAGCCTAGATCATTGGGCCAGTGGCACTATCCTAGACGGTGGCGAGCCATGTGAGGAAAAATTGGAAACACCTTGGATACACGCTTATCCCGACAACGATGCTGAATCACTTCGGATATCTGGGCGAAACTTAGCTGAGGGAATTGTTGTTTTGAATTGGTCTGTATCTGTAATTGAAGATGGTTCTGTACCCGACCCTGAGGAAGGTGAATTATTCAAAAAGTCAGCCAAAATAAAGTACGATGATTGGGAAATTGGTACCTATGAATTACTGGTTGTAATCGACATCTATAACTCTGACATAGAAGAGATAGATAATCGAACTGAGGATGACCGACTAAATGGCACTGAGAGGATTACCGAAACATTAGAATTTGAGATTAGTACTTCCAATAATGCTCTATCATTCCTTCCATTTGTGGATTCTGAAGTCAAAAGAGAAGCAAACATCATTGAAGATGGACCACGTTCATGTTGGTCTGTACAAGACTTAGGGAACTGGGGATTCGTATTGATGGGAGCGGAACTAGGTGGAGGCCGTGAGACTGCAATGCTAACCGGTGGCGCTGCAGGGATTCCGGCTTGGTGGATGGCATTTAGTTCGTTATCACTATCGGTTATTTCGTTGTTCATAGCTTATCCCGTAATGTACAAATTATACCATCAGGAAACGGATGACATGTTATCACGCTCCCATATTCGAAAGGTTGTTGCAGATGTATTACGAAATACAGAACGGCGACTGCATATTCAGATGGATTGGGACCTCTACAAAATAGAAGTGCGGGACTTATCTATCGACATCATGGTGCCATATTCCAATACTGATGGAACTTTCTCTGACGCTGCAGACGTAAGGTCTGAAATCCTCAAAGAAGTGTTGGAAGAATTTGCATTATTCCGTGTATTCAAGCCGGTTCAATTGACGGTCCGTTCGATAGGCGATAACCAGGCCATAGATTTCGAAACTGGAGTCGGTGTAGGAAGTGGAATGGTCGAAGATGAAGATAGGGAAGACCAAGATTACACCTCATTCTTCCGAGACCTGCACATGCTTTCGAAGGTCGAAGATGAAGTTCGGGAATCTGTAAAGGGCTACTTCCGTTCTAAGAGTGACTTAATTCTACAAATGGCAACTGTTACCAGCGAAGATTCGATAATTTTCGTTAGGGTCGCTTACAAGCCAAATCAACGATTTGCTTTCTTTAGATTCAAAGATTCAAATTCTGAAATCGAAAAGCACCTCAGAAAGTATATTTCTAGAGAAAATCCAGAACTGGTTGGGTCTCAAGAATTAATTGTAAAGGGTCGCAATCTTGTCTCAACTTTAGCAGACAGGTCAGGAGCTGGACGTGTTGAAACACTATCTAGCAAGGGTAGCAAAGATGCCCGTGTTGCCGCTGTTGCTAAACAAGACGGTTTGGGAGGTCGAGTTCTACAAACTAAATTGTTCGGAGACATTCTTTCTACTGTAGAATATACTGCAAACGAAAAGCGTGAAATGATCAACAAATGGGGATTCTGGGGACTTATTGTATTCGTTTGGATTCCATTCATGGCATCGGGAGTTCTTGTTGGAGCAATGCTAGGACTATTGTCACGAATGAAATTCATGCGTGTGCTATGGGCTACATTCTTTGGAGGAGCCATCGCATCACTAACTTGGGCTTATACTGCCGAAGGAATCGTGACTGTGATGCACAAATACAAACTTGAGGCTGCAATACCGATTGCAATTATTGCATTCGTTGGAATGGCAGTACTACACATGCGTTCAACAAAAACCAGAAGGCAAGCCGAATTGTTTGAAGATACACTTCTTGATTCATTCCATGCCGACATACGTGACAAATACGGCAACGAGTGAGGTGAGACAATGGTAGGAGAGCCTGCTGTATTTGGGATACTTACCGTATCCGACAGAGCTCATTCCGGAGAATACCAGGATGAGGGTGGACCGGCGATTCTAGGGTTTTTCGAGGAAGCCATCGCATCTACCTGGTCTCATCATTATCGAGTTGTGCCAGATGAAAATGAGGCCATATCCAGTGCGCTAATCGAAATGGTTGATGTTTTGGGTTGTGACGTTGTTGTTACCACAGGAGGCACAGGTCCTGCTGCAAGGGATGTGACTCCTGAAGCAACCGAGGCTGTATGTGAAAAGATATTACCTGGGTTTGGCGAACAAATGAGATCTGTTTCTTTAGAATTTGTACCAACTGCAATCCTGTCTAGGCAAATAGGTGGAACAAGAGGAAATAGTTTAATTTTCAATTTACCAGGTCGCCCTAAAGCAATACGTGAGACCATAGATGAGATTTGGAAAGCGGTCCCCTATTGCATAGATTTACTGGGTGGACCTTACATTGACATGGACGATAATGTATGCAATGCATTCCGTCCCAAAAGTGCTAGAAGAAGGTGAAAACATGAATGGAAATATTTTGATTACTGGAGCGAAAATGGTTCTTCCAACAGGAATTGCTACAGGGGACTTACGCATATCATCAGGTGTGATTAGTGAAATCTCCCTAGATTCGAAATTAGAAGCACTTGAGGGTGAAATGGTTTATGATGCCAAAGGTATGCATTTACTTCCAGGTGGAATTGACCCTCAGGTACATTTTAGAGAACCGGGTCAAGAGTACAAAGAGGATTTAGCCAGCGGTTCTGCTGCTGCTGCGAGTGGAGGTATCACTAGTTTCCTTGATATGCCAAACAATAATCCCCCTGCTACAACGTTGGAAGCGGTAGAAGAAAAGATTGCATCTGCAAGCAAGAAGTGTATTACCAATTTTGGATTCTTTATTGGAGCAACTCCCGACAATGTCAAGGAACTTCAGAGAGCCGTAGGTTCTCCGGGAAATGGTGTGGCTCATGCTGGAATCTGTGGAATAAAAATATTCATGGGTTCATCAACAGGAGATTTGTTGGTTCATGAAATCGAGCACCTAGAGAATATTTTTGCTAACACTGCAGGCCTAATAGCCGTTCATGCTGAAGATGAAAATCGATTAAATGAACGGTTTGAACAAGTTAAACACAGAAGCGATATTGCAGCACATGCAGAATGGCGAGATGAAATTACGGCACTCAATGCAACAGAATTAGCAGTAAATATGGCAAAAGAAACCAACCATCGATTACATGTGTTACATTTGACAAGTGGAGTAGAGGCCGATTATTTATCTAAACTTACGCCAGCAGAACGTAAGCAAATTACCACAGAGACATTACCTCAACATCTCACCTTTGATGAGACTGATGTTGAGGAACAGGGAGTTCGTTTGAAAATGAATCCACCAATTCGATTTTCAAAGGATAGAGAGACGCTCTGGAATCGCTTACTCGATGGGACGATAACCTGTATTGCCACAGATCACGCACCACATTTGCTTGAAGATAAGGCGAAAGGCTGGCCAAATGCACCATCCGGAATGCCAGGTGTTGAAACTTCACTGCCGGTAATGCTGACTCATGCTAGGGACGGAAGATGTACAATTGAGCAAGTTACTGCTTGGATGAGTTCCAATGTTGCAGAAGCTTACCAGATGATTGGCAAGGGCCGTCTTGAAGTTGGATATGATGGCGATATTGTGGTGGTAGATATGGAAAATAAAATTACAGTCGATGACGCTAATTCGTGGACAACTGTCGGTTGGAATCCATTTCATGGGCGCGAATTAGTCGGATGGCCCAATCTAACAGTAGTATCTGGAATACCTGTTTTTGAAAGAAATGTATCAACTGGCCCAAAGGGTAAGTGCATTGTAGAGCCAGGACAAGTTGGAAAACCGCTGGTTATGATGCCTTGGAATTAGTTTCCGAGGTATAATTGTAAATATTCCCGGTAACTATTTTACTAAAGGATATATCTTCCAAGCGGGGAAAACAATGAGTGGACTTGAAGAAAAACTAGGACCGGGACATCAACAGATTATACTTGGACTGCTAATATTTGCCGCAGGTGCCCTTTGGGGAATCATGTTGGCAAACGGAGATGACCCAGAAGTAAGTGGCGATTTGTTCGTCTCTGCTGTGATTATGTTATCTGGAGCTATGATTACTTTGTTAGGTATATCATTTGGTACAGATAGCGAAGACGACCGAACCAATGATTTGCAAGATGCAATCAATGAATTGACTGGAATGCTAAACAACCTTCAGGCAAAGATTTCGGGCGGCGAAGCAACTGAAGATGAAGCAACTGAAGAAGAATAATTACAAGTTGTATAACTTGGAATATTTACTTTCAACATAGTTGAGGAATGCATCTGGACTAGGTGCTTTGCCTGTTGCCGATTCAATTAATTCTGATGGGGTCATAACCGACCCATTTTCATGGATATGGGAACGTAGCCATGTTAACAGACTAGACCAATCTCCTGAAGCGATAATTTGTTCGATATCCCCTAATTCCTCTTCCATTGATTCGAGCAATTGCGCTGCATACAAATTACCCAGCGTATAGGTCGGGAAATATCCAAATGCACCCATCGACCAATGTATATCTTGAAGGCAACCAAGAGAATCATTTGGAACTTCTATGCCAAACCAATCCTTCATCATCTTGTTCCAAGTTTCTGGTATATCTTCTACCGCTAGGTCTTCATTGAAAATCATCTTCTCGATTTCATATCTAATCATGATATGCAAATTGTATGTTACTTCATCTGCTTCTACCCTGATAAAATCGGGTTTTACTTCATTGGCAACAAGATCTAGAGTTTCGCTACTCCAGTCCGGACAATCGGGGAACTGTTCACGGAACCATGGCATTGCAATTTTCCAAAATGCGGCAGTTCTTCCAATCTGATTCTCCCAGAATCTGCTTTGAGATTCGTGAACTCCCAGAGATACCGCCATTCCAACAGGTGAATAGCTATGCTGCTTAGGCAGGCCTTGTTCATACAGACCATGACCGGATTCATGCATAACTGCATATAGACAGGAAAATGGGTCTTTCTCATCAAATCTTGTCGTAAAACGGGTATCCCCTGGCCACAATCCTGCACAGAATGGATGAGTCGAGCGGTCCATTCTTCCTGCTTCAAAATCAAAGCCCATTGCTTTACTAACACGATTACAAAATTCTTCTTGCGCATCGATTGGGAAAGTCATCTCTTCTGGTAACCGAGGTAATTCAACATCCGATTCCATTATTTTGGTCAAAAGAGGGACTAGTCTCTGTTTCAAACCAGAAAATAATGGGTCATAATCCGCTACAGTCATCCCAACTTCATATTCATCCAGAAGGACATCATAAGGAGTATTTTCATTGCCGAGATACTCAATTCTTTTTCGAGTTAGTTGAACCATGTTCTCCAAGTGAGGTGCGAATTGTTTGAAGTCGCCCTCGCTGCGAGCCTTTTGCCAAGCAATTAACGCTTCACTACGAGCCTTAGTAAGGGTAGAGACGAATTCTGTAGGTAGCTTTACTGCTTCATCGAATTTTCTTCTCATCTCCCTTACATTGGCTGCTAGAAATTCATCTAGTTCTGTTGATTCAAGGCTAGAGATAAGAGCCCCCAATTCTGGTTCGATTAATCGTCTATGACGTTCACCTGCTAACCAAGCAAGAATGTCTCCACGAGCCTTAGCTCCTTTTGTTGGCATTATAGTTTCTTGATCCCATCCTAAATGTCCTTGAATTGCTTCAAATCGATATAGGTCATTTACCCTAGATAGGAATTCTTCTCGCTCGCCCATATACTCTCGACTACAGGTTTCACCTTCAAGATTTCACACATTCTGGGCACAATTTCAAGTCGTAGGATTGTTTGCGCTATACATGGCACCCCCCTTCCGTCGCAAGTCGAAGGAAGAAATTGCCGAAGTTGAGGATGACTCCGAGATAGAGGAAGTTGTTGAAGAAGAAGAACCTGAAGAGGAAATTATTGTGGATATTAGCGAGGAAACCATTAGCGAGGTGGACCTTGAAGCCGCACTCCTAGAGTCGGCTAAACGGGTCACACACACCTGTATGGACATTCGAAGAGGAGAAAACGTGCTAATTGTATGTGACCCTACAACTGGGGAAATAGGACAAGCGCTTCACCGAGCTGCAACCGAACGTTCTGACCGAGTTTTATTGATTGTAATGCCCAAAAGTCGGCATCATGGGGAAGAACCGCCGGCCCCGGTTGCAAATTTGATGCGCCAGCAACAAATTGTGATTGTTCCAACCCGTTATTCTCTAACCCATACCAGGGCGATAAGGAGTGCTGTGAAAGAGGGAGCACGGGTTGCAACTATGCCAGGAATGACTCCGGAAATGTTCGTTTATGGCGGTATGACTGCAGATTTTAATCTAGTCAAGAAAAACCTCTCAGAATTATCTGGAACCTTACGTCGTAAACGTTTGGTTCATGTCAAAGACCCCAATGGGACAGATGTTGAATTCGAAGTATCATGGAGGGATTGGAAACTGGATGATAATGGAATCTGTAACCGACCAAGAATGATTACAAATTTGCCAGCAGGTAAAGCGTTTGTATTACCACGTGAAGGAACGATGAATGGTACGATATTCATCGATGGTACTTGGGAATCTACTCTACTTGAAGAGCCTCTTGAATTGACTGTTGAAAATGGTATTGTGATCGACATCAAAGGGGATGCAACTGCCGCTCAGATAAGACAACAATTTGGTGAAGCCGCTTCTAGACTGAAAAATAAAGATCGTGAATTGGTTTGGACTGTCGCCGAATTTGGCTTTGGAATGAATCCAAATGCTAGAATGACAGGGCATGTTTTGGAAGATGAAAAGCAATTGGGAACCTGTTATTTCGCAATTGGTGATAATTCTAGCCTGGGAGGAAATGCTTCTGTCGGAATTCATATTCCTGGTGTGATTACTAAACCTTCAGTCTGGTTAGATGACACCCTACTTTTGGATGATGGGACCTTTGTTGCTTGATCAGCGGTTTTGAGTTCCACAAACCGGACAGAATTTCCAATTGGCATCAACTCCGATTCTGCATCCTCTGCAATGAATCCCTGAAAGTATAGTTGGTTGCATAGGCTGAACTGGTTGACCTGCGCCTTGCTGTTGCTGTTGCTGCTGAGCCCAAGCATCTTGTTGCTGCTGTTGCTGTTGCTGCTGAGCCCAAGCCTCTTGCTGCTGCTGTTGCTGTTGTTGCTGAGCCCAAGCCTCTTGCTGCTGCTGTTGCTGTTGTTGCTGAGCCCAAGCATCTTGTTGCTGCTGTTGTTGAACAGGTTGAGGTGTCTGAATCCCTGCCCTAATCGGCTTTACAGGCTTAGGTAAAGCCATCTTTTCAGCAACCTCGGGATTTGATTTTAATTCTTCAAGTGTCACTTGCCCATCGCCATCAACATCAGCTTGAGCATGAATCTTTGCTGCATCTTCCAACTCTAATCCAGTTGCTTGTGCCACTTCTTCTATCGATAGGCCACCGCTATTGTCTACATCAGCGGCTGCAAATGCGTCTTCAAGAGTAGATTCTTCTTCTGGTTCTGGTTCTGGTTCTGCTTCTACTTCTGGCTCTGGCTCTGGCTCTGGTTCTGCTTCTGCTTCTGGCTCTGGCTCTGGCTCTGGTTCTGCTTCAATCACAGGCACGGGCACGGGCACAGGTTCTGGAACCGATTCTGGTTCGACCATTCCAAAAGCGCCAGCAAATGCGTCTTCTGTTTTCTCGGAATCTTTACGAACATCCGCTTCAATCTTAGGTTCCTCTACGTTGGGAAGTGGGACAAGAGTATCAATTGGTAATGATACTGCCAATTCGGCTGTTGGAAGAGGCACTACCACTTCTTCTGTTGGAAGGGGTACTGAGATTGGCTTTTCCGGTTCAATCTTTGCAGGTTTAGGTTCAACCTTCACAGGTATAGTCTCAACGACTTCCTCCTCTACCCTTGGTGCAGGAGGAACATATGCTGTTTCAACTTCACTTGCTACAGCGCTGCCACTTGCCAGACTAGCAATTGGGGTAACATGACCTGCAACATCGAATGCTGCTTGTACTTCTTGAGCAAGCGAGAGTAGGGCATCCTTGTTCGCAGCAGGGTTAGACATCAATGATTCAACCCCTCTGAGATACTTAGTTGCCTCACCTTTTCCGCCTGTTTGTTGAGCGATTGCGAATAGTTTGAGTAATCGCATTGGATCTGCTATTTCACCCAATAAGGTTGCATCACTATCCGAGAATTGGCCTTCATTTATTGCTAGTGATAATTGTTCAGGTAGTGTCATCATACCGAGATGACCAGCAACTAGGAAGTAGATTTCACCACCCTCACAAGACAATCTTTGACTAGCTAACTTGAAATCGAAATCTCCGGGCTTAAGAACTAAATCTGATAGTAATGCGAAAAACTTCTCAAGCGCATCAACACGAGACATTTCCATCATCTGATGAAGCGCATCCGATGATTCGAATACACCGAAATATGCAGCGGCCTCATCGACCTCAATACCGTCAGGCATTGATACATCTGCGATATCATCACCCATGATTTATCTCTCCCCTTCCAATCCCAACGGTCTGCACTTATTGAGCCTGATGCCTTGCATGACTCCTTCATTGATTTGATAGGTCGATAATAGCCCTTGATTGTGGGGCCGACCAGCCGGTCGTCTGGAGTTGCATAAGGATGGCCCTCTCTGTATCCCCATCCTTCAAAGCGCCCTTGGTCCAATCAACAGCAGCAACGCGGTCTGCTAATTCATGTTTAGAGAATAAATTTGGATCGACTTCGACTTTAGCTTTACGAACTTGGCCATCGCCTACAGGCTTACGCTTTGCAACCTTCTTTCCTCGGGCTGGACCACTTGGGTCTGGAGATGCAGGACCTCTGGTCGGACTCGAGCCACCCGGTGGGCCACGGCTTGGGCCTCCAGGGCCGCTTGGTGGGCCACTGTTTGGGCCGCCAGGTCCACGGCTTGGACCTCCTGGCCCGCTTGGTGGGCCGCTGTTTGGGCCGCCTGGTCCACGGCTTGGACCTCCTGGTCCACTTGGTGGGCCACGGCTTGGGCTTGCTCCAGGAGGGCCTCGGCTTGGTTCTCTAGAGGGTGCTGCCGATCGTCCTAGAGACTGTTTTTGTCCGGGTGAACTTGCCATGAAATCATCTTCTTCTTCATCATCCCATTCATCGTCATCATCATCGAAATTTAGATCTTTGCCGCCGCGTAGTTTGGTAACTACAATGAATAGTAATCCCAGAATTACTAAACCACCGACTCCAGCCAATGCAATGAATAATGTTTGTTCCATTCCCATAATCAACTCTGCTTCTGTATCTGGTTCTACTTGATTCTCTATCTTACAGCCACTTGGATAGACGTCAGCACCTGCCACAGTATTTTGGCAAGCGTCTACATCATCCATGATACCATCGTTATCTGAATCGGATTGATAGTCCGCACAGCCAAAATTGATTCTTGCTTGCTCGGTACGGTCACCTGCTGAACTGGTGTTTAGACATAGATCGGGGTCATCACCAACTGGATTGTCCCCCCAACTGTCAAGGTCTTTATCTTCCCATTGAGTAGGATTTGTAGGGAATTTGTCATCACCAAGATAGTCGTGGTAGCCATCACCATCAGAATCTAAGCAACCATATCTCGATTTCATGGAAGAATTGCCCCATACCTCTGGACAATCATCTGAATTGACAGCATCTGGGGCTTGTGAATCACCATAGCCATCTCCATCCATATCTTCCCATTGAGTTGGGTCAAGTGGGAAAGCATCGCCTTCGTGAGTATCGTTATCTGGATTGTAAGTGTATGGCCCTTGGTGACCGTCATTATCAATGTCCTCTGCTAAGGCTGCCTCATCAAGACAGCCGGTTGCATCAACTGGAATACCAATCTCAGTATCTGGGCAAGCATCATTCAAATCATTGACCCCATCACCATCTGTATCTTTCTGCGACAGATTACATCCGTTATCATCGATAGATAATTCAGGATTCGAATCAGGACAGAGGTCGATTGGGTCATTTACTCCATCCTCGTCAGTATCGACTTGACTCTGGCTTTCAGAACACCCAATATTGTCAACTGAGTCTCCTATCGTAGTGTTTGGACACATATCTTCAGCATCAGAAACGTAATCCTGGTCTGCATCCTTTTGATAATCTGAACATCCGATGCCATCAACTTCTCGGCCTACTTCAGTATCTTCACAATCGTCAAAATCATCTGAAATACCATCTTGGTCAGTGTCGACAACATCACCAATGATAGGACATCCCTCTCCATTAGTTCCATTGAATACTCCGAAATCATATGGGCATCTATCTGGATTTGTTCCTAATTGGTTATCTCCCCAACCATCTCCATCAGAATCTTCAGATTGGGTGTAATCCTCAGGGAATGCATCAGTTGAATCTTCTCTGCCATCAGCATCTGTGTCAATGCATCCATAATATGGCACGATTTGGCCTAGTGAGTCTACTGAGGAGGTTGAGTTTCCAGCTATGTTTGGACAATTATCCAAGGCTAATCCGGCTCGGTTTGATACAATATCAAGCCCTGTCCCATTATCTAATGCTGTCCAATTATTTGGATAGCCATCGTTATCCGAATCATTTGCCGCAGATGGATTGTTAGGGAATTTGTCTGGTAATGTTGCACCATCCGATGAATTGTCACCATAGCCATCAGCGTCGCTATCAGCCCATTGAGTACCATCTAGAGGCCACCAATCAGCACCATCTGCTTCGAGCCATGCACGTGAAGTATTGAAATCCGATGGGTCAGAAGCACCATCACCATCGGTATCGAGGCAACCTAAGCGGTCACGCCAAGAGAATCCTTGAATCCAGAAACATTTGTCACCAAATTCCACATCGGAGTCATTGTCACCATAACCATCTTCGTCGTCATCTTCCCATTGCATACGGTTGTATGGGAATAAATCTGGAGTGCTTGTTTCAACTTCACCTAATACGACAACATCGCAGCAATCGGGACCGTGGTTATCTCCGAAAGTGTCTCTATCAGTGTCAAGTGCTTGCTTCCAATTGGTTGGGAATCTATCACCCTGGACGAAAGATTGGTCATTGTCTGACCAGCCATCTTGATCATAATCATCACAGCCATAACGTCCCCACCATGAGGTTCCATCATCATTTGCACAGTCATCGGAAATATCTGACCAACCATCTCCATCATTGTCACCACAGCCACTCCTATCGAAGCTGGAAGTTCCAGAGACGGACGGGCATTCATCAGGAGATGGGCCCAATGGATTATCTCCATAACCATCGGTATCAGAATCGGTCCATTGATTACCAAGTCTTGGTTTATCATCATGTGAATCCGGAATCAAATCCCTATCTTGGTCACTAACAAACCTCATCGAATAGAAGTCATCTGTTGCTGATTGGGAATATGCGAACATGAGTGTTCCATCATCCATTACTTCCATAGGCACTGGAGAATCGGTTGTAATTGCAGGGAATGCTGTGGAGATTATTGGGGTGTGAGCAAACAATGGTGATTCAAATGTTCCAGTCGTCCAAATTAATTGATTCAATTCATCTGTACTGGTAGTGTGCCAACGATTTTCTTCCACAATTAATTCGTAACTCGAATTTGAATCTGGTATATCGATTGAGAGATGGTCCCAAGAGCCGGCTCCATCCTCAACCAATAGGCCCTGTAACGTATTATTTGCATCGAATAATATGGTGCCGCCATCCATTGCTAAACTGTGCCCTTCGGTCACTCCTAGCAACCAGATATTGCTCGCGGTTGACCAGTTAGTATCTCCGACTGTTCGTTCCAAGATTCGCAATCGGTCTGAGTCGATGATTGAAATTACCAACTTCTCATCAAACAGTTCCATTTCAAAAATTGAACTCAAATTTGCCGGCATGACATCGGTAATCGTAGTAGTACTATTTTGATACTCGACTACTTGTAACATAGTAGAATTGTTTGATACTGCAATTTGTGCAAATATCAGTTTGTCATCACTTGTCCATACGGTATCGAAATCATTACCTAGAGTTGTATTGAGAATCGAAGTTTCACTCCAAGTACCGTTGAGTGTTGCCAACGTGACCATATGGTCATCATCGTCAACGTATATCATTCGAGATATATCATCGGAATCCACATGCATTTGGATTGGATATAATAAATCAATATTACTTCGTACAGTTGTTGTAGTAAATATAGTTGAATTTTCTACGGTATAGAAAATTGAAGAATAATCAGGTGAAGTGTGTCCTAAGCGTTGTAATCCATTGGAATCTAAGGCCGAGTCCATCTGCTTACCAAGTCCATTTCCAGAACTTAGGGTGTAATCCAGTGCAGTATTACCGGTAGTTGTTAGAGTCATCAATACATCAGATGAATGGAATAGAATCAGTGGTTGACCGGAACTCGAAATACCAAGGTTTGCAGCATCTGCAGAGACTAAATCACGTGTAATCCAACGCCCAGAGGGAGTGCCATCAGACGTGTGTTCCATCAATATTAAACTTGAATCTGATAACATTGCCATGATTGAAGGACTTCCTCTTAGCGGGGTATGCATTTCGATTGAGATCACCGGTTGGTCGAAGTTGAAATCAACGAATTCCCAATCTCGCTCAGACATTATAGTTAGTACTGGTCCGAAATCTTCGCCACGTGTCAAGTCCCTCGAAGAATAGAGGATCTCTTTCATCCCATCTCCGTTTAAGTCCATACTAGAAAGCAGATTTAATCCCACATTTTCTCCACTGGAACCTTGTGCAAATAATTGGACATCCATTCTTGGGCCATTGGATGAACCAAGATAGAGGTCGACCTTACCTGAATTTGAACTTGAAGGGGCCATCAACAAAAAGTCATCAAAGCCATCTTCATTAATATCACCAGCTGGAGAAATCGATTCTCCAAGCAAAGCATTTGCATAATTTCCTTTCAAAGTTCCGTTTGCAATCGGTCCGGAACTAGATCCTTCCCAAATGTGTACTTTACCAGAATGATAAGGAGTAGTTGTCGCATATAATTCACTAACCAGAATATCATCATACCCATCACCATGGATGTCTCCTACAAATGCCATTTCTATACCGTACAACTTTCCTGTGTCGAGGGGCGCATGTGAATTAAATGGAGTTGGAACGATGCCACTGGAATTACCAAAGAAAAATTCCACAGAAGAATAGCCTGTTGGGCTATCTGTACTATCTGTATTCGATACTACCATGTC
>Ga0308019_10001468_pt1 | contig 14247 bp, 13 predicted proteins | sample Neamet284_FD_203135 | JGI IMG/M metagenome (GOLD analysis project Ga0308019, IMG submission 203135) | Marine microbial communities from water near the shore, Antarctic Ocean - #284 | ecosystem: Environmental > Aquatic > Marine > Unclassified | place: Southern Ocean | collected 2014-10-01 | reverse complement strand
GTGTTTATCATAGGTGGAAATTTTTGTATACCCTACCTTATTAGATGCGGAATACTGTTCAAGCCGAAGCGAGAAATTGTTTTGATTGTGTAAAAGAATCTGGAAATGTGTATCAGATCGCCGCTTTACCCAGAACTCCGCGGTACAGGGCTTGCTTACATTCGCTGCATTAATGGATACATAGTCCCCTTCCCCGTCAAAACTGAGAGAATTATTCTGGGCTAAACATATCTGGCTCAGCAGAAAAAAAGATACAACTCTATAAATAAAATTAGATTTCATTGGCTAATGTTTTAGGTTTCTTACACTTTATACTCAAAACAATGTGGTAAGGTTAGGATAGTCTGCAATAGCCTGATTTTAAGCACTGTAGTACTATAGTTGAGTACGCCATTACATCTCATATTGTATCTGGTCACTGACAGATTTGAGACTGTAGCCTAAAAAAAATATTAGAATGGGTGTAGAAACGGACCACTTAACAGAAGGGGGACCATCCTGAAATCTGTACTTCATTATTTTCCTAACTTATTGAATTAAAAATGTTTTAATTGTTTTTGAAATAATAGGTGGTATATGAGTTTCAATAATATAGGACTGCTATGGTTAACATAGTCAAAAATTTTCCTGTGTGTGCCCCAAGTCACAATTGTTATTATTTGGATGTTAGGGTCCAGACGCCATCCCAATCATTCCCAGGAGGGTTTTGTTTAAGATGAGCACAGCGGTCTATATAAACACGGCTGGGGTTGGTCTTGCGACCAGGGAACATGTCTTCAAGTTTATCTACGGTCTCAAAAGCGGCGATGGCTAGATTCCATTCCTGTTTTTTATACAATTTCAGAGCCTCATGAAAACGAGGCAACAGTTCCTTATACAGGTCTGGTTCCTGACCTTTTTCAGCAATCAACTCATAGGTCTGAACCGGTACAGATCTCCCGAGAACAATGACCTTGTCTAATTCCCTGACCGTCACCTGGTTTTTAACAGCATTATAAGTATCTTCTGAGATATGAATATATACGCCATACTGTTTTGCCGATGATTCCAACCGGGCCGCTATATTTACAGTATCGCCCATCATGGTATAGTTCATGCGATGCGCGGAGCCCATGTTTCCAGTAACCATGGTTCCTGTATGGATCCCGATCCTGTTTTGAAGGGTGCGGACTTCTTCAGGCCAGCGGTCTCCTTCATCTTCCCATTTCTGTCTCAAGGGGTGGAGCTGTGCCTGCATTTTCAGAGCCGTGGCACAGGCCCAGTACTGATGATCTTTTACAGGCATAGGGGCTCCAAAAAAAGCCACAATGGCATCGCCGATATACTTATCGAGAGTGCCCTGATTTTCTAGCAGGATTGTGGTCATGTCTGATAAATAACTGTTCAACAGTTCCACAAGATTTGTGGCAGACATTTTTTCTGAAAAAACTGAAAAACTCTGTATATCTGTGAAAAAGGCCGTATGGATTGCTTCTACACCACCAAGCTGGGGTTCGGTTTTCTCATCAATCATTTGGTCAATAAGCTTTGGAGAAATATAGGTTCCAAAGGTGTTTTTCAGGAATCGCTTGTCCTTATCCAAAACAAGAAATGTGTATGAAAAAATACCCAGTTGCGCCAAGGCCATTGATAATGTTGGGCGAATAACTTCCCACATGAACCGCTGTTCCAAAAATTGACTGTAGCTGAATAATTGCCATCCCATGGCACCTAAACCTAAAATCAAAAATCCCCAGAATGGTTTTTTCGGGACGGCACTTAGAGTACCAATCAATACGGCAAGGAGCAAAATAGAAAGAAGGTTTTGCCTGTTGGATGTGCGTTTTACAAATTCATTCTGAAGAATACTATGAATCACATTGGCATGTATTTCCACCCCGGCAAAAGTTTCCTGAACTGGCGTATTTCTTAGATCCATCAAACCCGGCAGGGATGATCCTACCAAAGCAACTTTACCATTCCAATAACTTGGGTCTAGCATTTCCGGATCAAAACAATACATGTAGGGGATATAATAGAATGTTTTAAACATGCCATAATAATTCACATACATCCGGCCCTGTTCATCAATTGGAATTTCTCTAACTGTCGTTCCAGTGGTATCACGGAGGCGTAATAAATGATTGTCAAAATCATAAAGAAATCCATTAGCAGGGATGCCCAGTATATCCATTACAGCGGAAAAGGCTAATGTAGGAAAAACTTCTCCGGAGCCCTTGAAATGAATTGCGGTGGGTGCACGGCGAATCATCCCATCTTCATCCTGGGGAAAATTTGCAGCCCCGGCACCATGGGCAGATGTTAATAGATCAAAATAAGTATTTCCCAGTCGTTCAGCTGTGGGAAGTTTTTCAGCATTTTCCGGGGAAATATCTAGTACATGATTTTTTGCACCATACGCTTCAGGGAGTTGATTCATGGCATAGAGAAAATTAATACTGTCAGAATTTTCAAACACCAGGGCATGGTGCGCTACTGTGCTTTTGGATGTACTGCGGACAAACTGAGTCGGATCATTATTGGCAAGATACTGGTTTGTTACTTGTTGAAGTTCCGGCGATGGTTCTGTCTGATTTGATGCCAGGGCATCCACTAAATAATAATTATCTGCACCTTTCTCATCAAAAATAATATCGAAGATGAGCGCTTTGGGATTACCCGAAGAAACCACATCCGTTAATTGGCCATGATAGGCGTGGGGCCATTCATGATAATTCCCCAACGACTCCACCGAGTTTTGTTCAATATCTATTATGACCACATCATCAATGGATGCTTCTTCGCTAAAGGAAGCTCGGGATTTCATCCGAGTATCGTATGACTTGTATTCGTAGCCGTCTATAAGATCTGTAAGAAAAAAACCAGAGATTCGGGTGGTATGATGAACAAATAAGGATGCCCCTATGCCCATCACCAGTCCCATTAAAATACGTTTTTGTCTATCTGTCATTTATAACGGCGCTTATTAATTCACTACAAAGTCCCAACAAATGATTATTATTAATTTCATCCTGTATTATTGTGTATTTCAATATAGATGCTCTTCGTAGCGAAAATTTTTTCTAAAGTAGGTTAATTCCCAGCCTCTAGTTCCTGATTCCATTTCACAAATTCATCTTCAGCATCTTTGGCTTTGTCAAATTCAAACATGTGATATTTTCCATCAGAACGTATATTAATCTGCATACCTTCTGCTAATGTAACCCATTCTTCTAGCGTAACCTCAAATGGTCCAGATACTTGTGTGGGTGCTTTAATTTCAGTCACCGGACCTAATGTGAATTTGGGCGCTCCTCCCGAACCGCTTTGGCCAAGTCCTTTTATTTTTTCTTTACGTTCTTCGATATAATTCTTGACCTGGTTTACATCCACTTTTCCATCATAAACCTTTACAGAACTTTCATCATCACCAGCCTTTGCCCTATATTTTGTTCCCCGGATGGCTGCCACCGCCGTGGGCGTTCGGATTGCTATGTTTTTTTTCTCCCCAAAGGCAGCTTTTGCGGAAACCCAAACATTTCCTTTTTTCAGATTGGCATTGAAATTTTTCACCATAGGTTTTACATCCGCATCGTTCAACTCCAATTCGGAGCTCTCTCCGATACGAACCTTGCCGCCGCCAGTGAGTGTAATTTCACAACGGGATTTTGGTTGGGTTCTGATTATATTTCCCTGGAAGACAAGCTGGTTAGGTTTAGCCCTGCTCCAGCGATTATCTTGACTTACTTCTACTTTGCCAAGAGGAAGTGTAATCTTGCCAAAAGGCTGTTGTGCCGATAGATTTATTATAAGTGGAATTAATAATATGATGCGAGTAAACACAATTAAATCCTTTTTTATATTCAACCGATGTTAATCAATATTTTAAAAAAAACCTATTTTTCTACCTACTTGTGGTGATGATATAGATTAGTATCCCGCACTAATTGTTTAGGTATTATACTTTTATTAGTACACCAAATCATTACCTAATAGAATCAATCCCACACCTTCTCTCTTGGTTTGTTATATATTGGGCGTGTAATCGATTTAAATCACAAAAATAAAACGGTAATTTCTAATCCCGTTTATGAAAAAAAAAGCAGTTATCCTTCTTTCCGGTGGATTGGATTCCACCACTTGCCTTGCTATGGCAAAAACCCAGGGTTTTGAATTATTCGCTCTTACCGTGAATTATGGGCAACGCCACATTTTTGAATTAGAGTCAGCAAAAATAGTGGCTCAAGCAATTGGTGTAAATAAACATTCTATTGTAAACATTGATCTATCGCAATTCGGCGGCTCGGCACTCACGGATGATATTGATGTCCCCAAAGATCGGAATGAAACAGACATGACAGATATTCCTGTGACCTATGTTCCCGCTCGAAATACCGTCCTCCTATCCATGGCATTAGCCTGGGCAGAAACGCTGGGTGCAAACGATATTTTTATTGGTGTAAATTCGTTGGATTATTCAGGCTATCCCGATTGTCGGCCAGAGTTTATTGAATCATTTGAGCGAACAGCTAACCTTGCCACCAAAGCTGGCGTAAATGGAAATCGATTCAAAATTCATACACCGTTGATTGATCTCACTAAAGCAGAAATTGTGATAAAAGGGACTGAACTTGGTGTGGATTATGGCATGACAACAAGTTGTTATGATCCGCATGAAAACGGAAATCCCTGTGGCCATTGTGATGCCTGCATTTTACGCTTGAAAGGTTTCAAGGGAGCAGGGTTGGAAGATCCCTTGAATTATAAGTAAGGGATTAATTATGTATTCTATAAAAGAAATTTATTTCACTCAACAAGGTGAAGGGTTTTATACGGGAAGAAATGCTGTCTTTCTGAGATTTTCAGGTTGTAACCTTTGGACAGGGTTAGAAAAAGATCGAGAAGGTGCCATTTGCGATTGGTGTGATACAGATTTTGTAGGAACGAATGGACCGAACGGCGGAAAATATTCTTCAAAGCAAGTGGCAGAAACAATTCAAGGCCTTTGGCCTGATAATAAAAAAGAAAAACCATTTTTGGTTTGTACCGGCGGAGAACCCCTTTTACAAATGGATGATGAATTTATTTCAACCGTTCATGATGCTGGATTTGAGATCGCTATTGAAACAAATGGGACAAAAACACCTCCGACCGGAATTGATTGGATCTGCGTGAGTCCTAAAGCCAAGGCGGATTTTATCTTGAAAAGTGGTCATGAATTAAAAATTATATTCCCCCAATGCGGTATGAATCCACGACAGCATGAAGGATTGGATTTTGATCATTTTTTCATTCAGCCAATGGATGGCCCTAATCAAGCAGAAAACATAAAACTATCGGAAGGTTTTGTGAAGAAGCACCCCCAATGGAAATTGAGCTTGCAGACACATAAAATTTTGGGGATTCCTTAACAACCCTGCCACATGCAGTTTAACCAAATGTGGTAGTATAATTAAAAGTCATCTTTCGCTAAACTCAAGATGACGTGTAAATTTTACCATGAACGTATATAAAACATTTCCAATTGAAGCGGCGCGATCGCTACCAAATCTTCCGGATGGACATCCTTGTAAAAATGTACATGGACATTCATTCAAGATCACAATTACAGTTTGCGGTGAGGTGGATGAGCACACAGGCTTTGTCCTAGATTTCAGCGATATTGATGCTGCATTCAAACCAATCCATGATCAAATTGATCATTCTTATTTAAACAAAATAGATGGATTAGATAATCCATCCAGCGAAAATTTATGCAAGTGGATTTGGGCGGAACTCATTCCATCCCTGCCCGGTTTATCTCAAATTGAGATTAAAGAAACCGATTCCACCGGGTGTATTTATAAAGGAGAGTAGCATGGCAAAATCTGAAGGACATTTATTTGAATTTGTTGATGAAAGTCACATAAATCCAGGATTTCTCGAAGTATTTGATTTCGATAGTCCAGACCAATATATTAAAACAGAAACAGATGAGTTCAGTGCTGTTTGTCCCTTTAGTGGTCTCCCTGATGTCGCCTATGTGAAAATTGAATATTATCCAATAGGCGGAAAATGTGTGGAACTAAAATCTCTGAAATATTATTTTGTTAGTTTCCGTAATGTGGGCATCTATCAAGAAGCAGCCACCAAACGAATTTATAATGATCTGAAAACGGCTCTAGCTACAGACAAAATTTCTGTTACTACTCTTTACAATATTCGTGGAGGATTTGAGACCACTTGCGTGGAAGGGTCATTATAAGAGTTGTCTCACTTAAATAACCAGATAGATGTGGCAGTTAATACTGCTCAGGATGAGATTGTTTCATTTATACAAACTTTAGTTCAGTCTCCCAGTTTAGCAAATGACGAAGGTTCAGTTCAGGAATTAGTCAGCAATAAACTCAAAACACTTCATTTAGATGTAGAAAAAGTTCCAGTCCGTTTTGATGAATTAAAAGATCACCCGGCATTTTGTGATGATGGTTTTTCTTCAGATTCCCGGGTAAATGTTGTGGGAAAATGGAATCATAATGGTGGTGGAAAATCACTTATTTTGAACGGCCATGTGGATGTGGTTCCCACAGGTCCGGAAAAACTTTGGGATGAATCTCCCTGGTCTGGTTCTGTAAAAAACAATCGAATCTATGGACGCGGTTCCTGCGATATGAAAGCAGGGTTAGCTTCTGGGATTTTTGCAATTCAGATTCTTCAAAATATTGGGTTTAAACCCAATGGCAATGTGATGGTTCAATCAGTTGTGGGTGAAGAATCCGGCGGTTGTGGTACATTGACCAATATTGTAAAGGGATTCACAGCTGATGGGGCTGTGATCCTGGAACCTACATCGTTGAAAGTTTGTCCTATTCAATCAGGTGCCCTTACCTTTCGTTTAACGATCCCGGGCCGAGCGACCCATGCTGCCATGCGCTGGGATGGCGTTAGTGCCATTGAAAAATATAATTTGATCCATCAATCGATTTTGAAATTTGAAAAAGAACGCCATCAATCATTCAATATAAAACATTACGAATCAAAGAGTCGGGTAGCCCCCATAAACATTGGCACTATCAAAGGTGGTGAGTGGCATTCTACCGTACCAGAATCTGTCGTTGCGGAAGGAAGATTTGGCGTCTTTCCAGGTGAGTCTGCGCATGATGGCCGAGAGGCATTTGAAAACCACATTCGACAATTTTCTAAAACAGATGAATGGCTGAATGAAAATCCGCCTGTTGTGAAATGGTTTGAAGGCCAATTTGAATCAGGACAAACGGATATAAAACACCCCATCATTCAATCACTTTCTGAGAGCTATTTTCAATCAACTGGGGATATATCAATTATTGAAGGTGTGACCTATGGATCAGACTTGCGTCTTTTCACAAATCATGCCCATATTCCCGCCGTTCTTTTTGGTCCGGGAGATGTGCGCCTCGCTCATGCGGCCAATGAATATGTGGAAATTGAAGAAGTCCTTTTGACTATAAAAATAATTGCTAACCTGGTTGTAGATTGGTGTGGAGAAACTATTGAAAAATAATTTTGGCTGCCAGAACATGGTAGACCCTATCCAACGCGTTTTAATGAAGCATCCAAAAGATGCATATCAAAATCAGGCTAAGGTAAACGAGCAATCTCCGCAACTCCATTATTTTGGCGTGCCAAATTTTGAAAAAGCACAAGCCGATTATGAAAAGTTAGTAGCTTTTTTGAAATCAGCCGGTGCTGAAATTCATTTTTTACCCGCAGATGATTCCACTTCCCTTGATTCTGTTTATACACACGATCCCTGCGTTATTTCAAATGGTGGAGTCATTCTGTGTACCATGGGCAAAGATGCACGAGTGCCCGAACCAAAAGCCATGGCATCTTATTTTGAATCCATTAATGTCCCTATTCTCGGTCGCATTGAGTCTCCGGGAACTTTAGAAGGTGGAGATGTGGTTTGGATCAAGGAACGAACTGTGGCGGTTGGTGAAGGATATCGATCCAATGCTGAAGGGATTCGCCAATTTAAAAATTTGCTTGGTAATCATGTGGATGATGTGATTTCTGTGCCGCTTCCCCATTGGACAGGTCCTGATGACTGTCTCCATCTTATGAGTAATGTATCTCCAATTGATCATGATCTTTTTTTGGTGTATTCCAGATTGCTTTCGGTTTCATTCCGCCAATATCTTCTTAGCCGTCAAATCAAACTTGTTGAAGTCCCAGATGAAGAATATGATTCCATGGGATGCAATGTATTGGCGGTGGCACCACGCAAAGTGATTATGATTGAAGGTAACCCAATTACACAAAAACGCTTGGAGAATGAAGGCGTAGATGTCCATACTTACGATGGAACAGAAATTTCAATCAAAGGTGCTGGCGGCCCCACTTGTCTAACCCGGCCATTTTTAAGATCAACTCAATGAGTTACAAAAACCAGTTTACGGCCCATACCCAGCTTTTACTCTCTCCTTTTTTTGAGCGGACGTCGAAATTGAATGAATCCCAAGAATGGCGTCGGTGGTCTGGATATCTCGCGGCAACCAACTATGAACTCCATCATGAAAATGAATATTTTGCCATCCGTACCAAGGCTGCTCTATTAGATATAAGTCCATTAAAAAAATATATTATTGAAGGGCCAGATGCACAAATATTTCTCGATCGATTGGTGACGCGTAATATTGGAATTTGCAAAATAGGTCAGGTTATGTATACTCCCTGGTGTGATGAATTTGGAAAAGTGATTGATGATGGCACCATCCAACGATTATCCGAAAACAAATTTCGCATTACCAGTGCCGAACCAAATTTTGATTGGATCAAACATAATGCAACAGGGATGGATGTTACTGTTACAGATGATTCATTCACAACGGCGGCACTGGCACTCCAAGGACCTAACTCCCGAGCTATTCTAAATGCAGTTTCTTCTGATTCTTTGAACAGTCTCAAATTCTTTTGGATGATGGATACCACATTTGGCAATGTCCCCGTATCTATTTCTCGCACTGGATATACAGGTGATCTTGGCTATGAAATTTGGGTGGACCCTAAAGATGCTTTAACAGTCTGGGATCTACTTTTGGAAAAAGGGAAATCATTCGGTATCACACCCACCGGTCTTCACGCTTTGGACATTGTCCGGATCGAAGCTGGACTCATCCTGTTGGATGTTGATTATGTATCATCCCGGCATGCCATTATTGAATCCCGAAAATCATCTCCCTACGAATTGGGTTTGGGGTGGGCTGTAAAAATGAAGAAAAAAGATTTTATTGGAAAGCAAGCCTTAGAAGCTGAAGTCGCTCGCGGCCCGGAATGGGATTTTGTGGGCATCGAAATTCAATGGCATGAACTGGAGAAACATTTTCGAAAGGCTGGATTAGCACCGGGGCTTCCCGGTACTGCCTGGCGAACAAGCACTCCCTTATATAAAGGGAGCGAACAAGTAGGCTATGCCACCAGCGGAACATGGTCACCAATTTTGAAACGATATATCGCCCTGGCCCATTTGAAATCAGAATATGCCAGCGAAGGATCAGAACTCATGTTTGAATTAAAAGTGGAACATTTCCGAAAACTCACACCAGCTAAAGTAGTAAAAACACCCTTCTTTGACCCGGAAAGGAAACGCTCATGCCCGGTGTAAAAAAATACGATGCTATCGTTATTGGCGGTGGGCATAATGGACTCACTGCAGCGGCTTATTTGAGCAGGGCCGGTAAAAAAGTATTGGTCTTAGAACGGCGGTATATACTGGGCGGAGCCGCTGTAACGGAAGAAATTTTCCCGGGATTCAAATTTTCTGTTTGCTCCTATGTGGTGAGTTTGATGAAACCAAACGTGATGCGAGAACTTATGCTTCCCAAATTCGGATTGGAACTGCTGCCTTTGGAGAGCTCTTTCACACCATTAGACAATGATTATCTCCTTCGTACGGCAGATGCAGACCAAACTTACCGTGAAATAGCGCGTCATTCTAAAAAGGATGCTGAAACATATATGCGTTTTGGGCCTGCCATGGGTCAAATAGGTATGGCAGTTCGTCCCATTTTAGAAACAATTGCACCCAACGTCATTCGCCCATCCCTTTCAGACTTGAGTGCCACCAAAAAATTATTGAATCATTTCAAAACATTAAGCAGTGAACAATTTGAATATTTGACCAAACTCATGACCATGAGCTCGGCAGACTTTTTAGATGAATGGTTTGAGTTTGAACCGTTGAAAGCATCCATGTCCGCCAGCGGTATTATTGGCACTTTCATGGGTCCACGTTCTCCTGGTTCTGCTTATGTAATGCTTCACCACTACATGGGCGATATTGATGGTGCATTCCGCGCATGGGGATTTCAGCGGGGTGGTACTGGCGCCGTGAGCATGGCCATCGCCCGATCCGCAGAATATTTTGGTGCTGATATTATGACAGAAGCGCCAGTTGAAAAGGTCATCGTCAAAAATGGACGAGCAGTGGGTGTAGCCTTAGAAAATGGTGATGAATACAATTCGGATATTGTTATTTCGGGACTGGATCCAAAACTCTCCTTTTTGAAAATGGTGGATGAAAGTGATCTTCCTTCTGATTTTGTGACGGATATTAAAAACTTCCGTATTCGTGGCTCTTCAGGAAAAGTGAATCTTGCACTGGATGGATTGCCGAACTTTACCTGTCTCCCCGGCGATGGGCATCATCTCCGTGGGGCCATTTCTATCAGTCCAAGTTATGACCATTTGGAAAAAGCCTATGATGATGCCAAGTATGGTAATTTCTCTAAAGAGCCTTACATGGATATTATTCTTCCGTCTGTTCTGGATCCGGATATGGCGCCACCAGGGAAACACGTTATGTCCTGTTTTGTCCAGTATGCCCCATACAATATTAATGGCGGGTGGAATGACCAGAAACGTGAAGCCTTTGGTGATGCCGTGATCAATACCATCGCCCGGTTTGCACCCAATATCAAAGATATCATTTTACACCGGCAAGTGCTTACACCAGCAGACTTGGAAGCTACATTCGGCCTTACAGAAGGAAATATCTTTCATGGAGAATTAACGCTCCAGCAATTGTTCGCCATGCGCCCAGCCGTGAAATGGGCAGACTATACAACGCCTATCAAAAATTATTATCAGTGCGGATCGGGAACTCACCCCGGTGGTGGAATCACAGGTTCACCTGGTGAAATGGCAGCAAAAAAGATCTTGGGAGAATGGTAATGGAACGGTTCGATATTATTGTTATCGGCGGCGGTATAAACAGTCTGGTCACCGCATCCCTGCTTGGTAAAGCCGGCAAGAAAGTGATTGTGATTGAAGCCAGAGATCAGATTGGAGGACTGGCATCCACTGAGGAATTTGCACCAGGTTTTCGGTGCAATATGATCAACGATACAGTAAAATGGATTGATCCACGTGTTATGAAAGATTTAAATCTGGAAACGAATGGGTTAGCATTACTCCAACCTGACGTCGTGCGGGTTGCCCTTAGTGAAAACGGTGAGAATATTTCTTTTAATCGCGATCCGAAACTGACCGCTGCATCCATTGCAAATTTTTCACAAAAAGATGCAAAATCCTGGCAAGCATTCATAGAATACATTGAAAAACTTGCCCAATTCCTGGAACGTCTTTACCAACTTACACCTCCGGAACTACCAAATATTGGGTTCTCTGAAATATTGCCCATGCGCTTAATGCTGGGCCCTGTATTCAAACATGGGACTCGAGGATTGGTAGACCTTATGAGGGTGGCACCCATGATGATGCCGGAACTGGTGGACGAATGGTTCGAGAATGAATTAGTCCGAAGTGCAATATCAATGGCAGGAATAAATCATTTGTCATTCGGCCCCTTTGCTGCAGGGACGGGGTATAACTTGTTGCATCAGCATGTCCATGCAGAGGGTGTTTTCCATAATTCCAAATTTGTGAAAGGCGGTACGGGGCAATTAGCACAAGTGCTGGCATCAGTTGCTGAATCAAACAATGTTAAGATCCGTACAGGTTCAAAAGTAAAATCCATTGATATGAAAAATGGGCGTTGCAGTGGTATCTCATTAACTGATGGAGAACTCATTCAAGCAGACCAGGTTGTGTCTGGACTTGATCCTAAAAATACATTTATGAATTTGGTAGGCACATCAAATCTGAATCCAAATTTTCATACTCAGTTAAATAATATTCGTTATCGGGGCAGTACGGCTCGAGTTCATTTTGCCCTTAATAAACTTCCCGAGATCAATGGCATATTGAAAGATCAAATGAAAACCGTATTTTCTATTGGACCATCCATCGAATACCAAGAACGGGCATCTGATGCAGTGAAATACGGCACCATTGCCAATCACCCAACCGTTGAATTCACCATTCCATCCTTGATTAATCACGAATTTGCTCCAGATGGAAAACATGTTTTATCTGCAACAATTCAATATGCGCCTTATCATTTGAGAGATCGAGTATGGTCATCTGAACTGAATGAACAATTAAAAAATAATGTGGTTCGAGTTTTAGATAATTACATTCCTGATTTTTCATCGTTAATTGAAGCAACATCAGTTCTTTCACCTAAAGATTTAGAAAACGAATTTGGGCTAACGGAAGGGAATTTAAATCATGGTGAAATGACCTTGGATCAGTTCTTCTTCATGCGACCAACTATGAGTACAGCTCAATATAAATCGCCCATTGAGAATCTATATCTTTGCGGGCCGGGAACCCATCCCGGTGGTGGACTCCATGGAACTAATGGGTTTAACGCAGCACGGGAGATTCTGAAAGGATGACCTTTAAGAAAACAGCCGAAACTCTTCCCAAAGGCGCTCACACGTTAGAAAGGGACTATTATGTGAACCCGAGCATTCTGGAAAGAGAGTATGAAAATATCTTTTTTAAGAACTGGATTTGCGCAGGCCGTTCATCCGAACTGACTAAAGTCGGCCAGTATAAGGTGATTAATATTGATACGGAGAGTGTTATTGTTCTGCGGGGGGGAAATGGAGATTTGAAAGCCCACTTTAATGTATGCCGACATCGTGGAACTCGAATCTGCAAAAACGCGACTGGTCAATTCTCAAAATCAATTCAATGCGGCTACCACGGTTGGACCTATGGATTGGACGGCAAACTTATCGGTGCACCCCATATGGATATTGTGGAAGGATTCAAGAAAGATGATTATCCGCTCCATTCGGTAGCTCTAGCAGAATGGGAGGGTTTCATCTTTATTAATATATCCGATGACCCGGAAAGTTTTGACACTGCATTCGCACCATTGTTTGGTCGCTTTTCTAACTGGAACATCTCTGAACTCTTGGTTCAGGAAACAAAAAAATATCAAGTTAAAGGTAACTGGAAACTGGTCATCCAAAATTATTGTGAATGCTACCACTGCCCAATTCTTCATCCGGAACTGGCTGCCATTCACAATTACATGAGTGGCCGAAATGACCTTCACGAAGGTCCTTTTTTGGGTGGTTATATGGATTTCAATGATGACAAAGACAGCATCACCGCTAGTGGTGAATTATGCTGCCCCCCCTTGGATGGCGTAAAAGAAGAAAGCTTAAACCGCGTATATTATTATGCCATTTCCCCCAATATGCTTTTGAGTCTGCACCCGGAATATGTCATGTATCACACAGTTTGGCCAAATGGCGTTGACAAATGCAATGTTACCTGTTCCTGGCTTTTTGCAAAGGATGTTGTTGAATCCGGAAAGTATAATACACAAGATGGCATCGATTTCTGGGACATGACCAATAAACAGGATTGGTACATTTCTGAATTATCTCAACTTGGAATCCAGTCTAAAAAATATTCCCCGGCACCATATTCCGGACAGGAAAGTTTGTTGGCTGCTTTTGATAAATATTATTTAGAAAACTTAGGCTAATAAAAAAGAAAACTCTTTTTTTATTAGCCTACATATATATTTTAGAGTTGATCTAAGATCGATTTAGGGAAATGCATAGTGACCAGCATATTAGGAACATCTACAACTTCAGCGATCTTAAGATCCCCAACCAATGAACAAAGCATATAAGCATCTTCAGCACTAATGTCATAGTTTGCAGATAAGTGATCAACCATATAATTGACTGCTTTTTTTGTAGCGATATCAATCGTTTCACCAAAACCAGTCACAGCATAAAAATCATCGGTCTCATATTGAGGCTCTTGAATCGCGGGCTTATTTTTTAAAACTCTCAGTCGGTAAACAAAGGTCATGGGAGCTTCGATCGCGGTACCACATACCTCACCAAAGCCTTGAACAGCATGTGCATCACCAAT
>Ga0308019_10001467_pt1 | contig 14249 bp, 12 predicted proteins | sample Neamet284_FD_203135 | JGI IMG/M metagenome (GOLD analysis project Ga0308019, IMG submission 203135) | Marine microbial communities from water near the shore, Antarctic Ocean - #284 | ecosystem: Environmental > Aquatic > Marine > Unclassified | place: Southern Ocean | collected 2014-10-01 | reverse complement strand
ACAAACAAAAATTCATGATCAAATGATCCGAGAAAATCAATGGTCTCTTAGAGATCAGTTATTATCAAGAGACATAGAAGGCAAAAATATATTAATAATTGGATTTGGTAAAATTGGACAAAAAGTGGGAAAAATACTTGGAGCAATGGGAGCAAATCTAACTGTATTTGATCCATATTTAAAAAAAGACAATAAAATTGATATAAAGTGCAGTATTGTTGATAATATTAATGATGGAATTGCAGAGGCAGATATTGTAAGCATACATGCGCCAAGCTCAGATAATAATTATCTCATTGATAAATACCAATTCTCAATTATGAAAAAAAATGCAATTATTATAAATACATCAAGAGGATCGCATATTAACATTAACGAACTTGCAAACGCACTAGAAAAAAATACTATTATGGCTGCCGGCCTAGATGTTTTTCCAACAGAACCACCATCTATTGAACACAAACTATTACAACTTGATAATATTCTTCTTAGCCCACATATAGCCGGCCTAACAAATGAATGTGCAAGTAAAATGTCACTAGGATCAGCGCAAAATATTATTGACGCTTTAAATGGAAAACTGAATACCGATCTAGTTGTAAATAAAAATGTATTAGACAAGTAAGTTAATTATCAAACTTCAAATGTGGATACTTCTCAGTTAGCAAAGACCCCTTATAATAAGTATCGCTGAATGCTTGATGATTTTTAATTTTATCTAGCCATCTGCCTACAGACGGATAATCGTCCCAATAATTAGCCAGATTGATATCTTCCATTCTAATTATTAGAGGCATCACTGAAATATCAGCATAAGTTAATTGACCTCCCATCATAAAATCACCATTGTTAGATTTTATCCAATCATCCATTCTTACAACAGTTCTCTGCAACCTTCCAAGAGCTTCGTTCATATCTTCGTCTGAAAATCCTGTTCTTCCCATCTTTAAAAGAAATTCTCTTCTTAAAGGCTTCGATTCGGCTAATGCAAAGAATTCTTCTTCAGTCATCTCCTTAAAATGAGGTAAAAAAGCTAAATTATAAGACGGTATTCTAACAGCTGGACCAGGAACTTCATCAATGAATCTTATCATAGCTCTCATATCTGCCACACGAACGGGGTCAGATGGTCTCATGGGATTAATATCAGGAAATATATCCTCTAAATATTCAATAATAACTGAGCTATCTATTATAATACTATCTTTATGTTTCAATGCTGGGACAACACCATTTGGATTTATCGATAAATATTCAGGCTTTAATTGATCGCCTGAAAATAAATCTAAAAGAATTTGCTCAAATTTAATTTTTTTTGCATTTAGAGTGAATCTAACCCTCTGACTACAAGTTGATTGAGGGGTATTATATAATATAAAATCTGTCATGTGTATTCTCACAATAATAAATAAAATTAAATAACCAAAAAACTATTTTCCATAGATGTTGCTATCGTACATAATATTAGCAGCTTTTAAAAATAAGGTTCTATTAACTCCATCAGAATGCAGCCACCCAGCTGCATCTCTCAATAATTTCTCTACACCAAATTCTTTCATATAACCATGTCCACCATGAATTTCCATTGTCCAAGTTGCTATTTTCCATACAGCCTGGGCAGCCATCGCTTTTGGTAAAGCTCCGAGAGTCCAATCCCAACCTTCATCTTGATTATCTGCTAAATAACAAGCTTTGTGGGTATAAGATCTTGATGCATCAAGTAGCATTCTCATTTCAGCTAATTGTGCTCTAATACTACCGTGTTCTATCAATGGTTTACCACCCTGAACTCTAATTGTTGCCCACTGCTCAGCTTTTTTAAACAATGCAACACCCACACCAAGACAACTTGCTGCTGCGAACGAATTACTTGATGGGAAAAATTTCTGCAATAACGGAAATCCTTTATCAACTTCACCAACTACGTTAGCATCAGGGACAAAACAATCTTGAAAAATTAACTCTGCATTATTTGCGGTTCTCTCGCCCATTTTATCATGAACTCTTCCAATGGTAAAACCTTCGCGACCACGTTCTAATAAGAAACACGTCGTACCCTCTAGCATAGCTTTCCCTTTTGCAGTTTGTACAAATAATAAATAAAAACTTGCTCGATTTCCATTTGATATAAAATGTTTCATTCCATTAATTACATAACCGCCATCTACTTTTTCTGCAGAAGTCCTAAAAGAAGTAGGGTATGGAAGAAAATAATTTGATGCATTATCTGGCTCTGTTATACCAATAGCCAGAACTCCTCTTGGATCTTCTGAAAATGGAACTAAAACTCTTTCAGCTTGCTCCTCATTTAATGCTTTTTCCATGATTGTAGCTAATTTCATCGTCTGAGCCATAGTAACCGAAACACCAACATCGCCTATTGCAAGTTCTTCAACAACCATGGCCGTAGTCACTGAATCAAGCCCTAAGCCACCATATTTTTCTGATAGGGTCATCGTTCTTAAGCCAATTGCATCAGCTGCTTCAACTATTTCATTGCTGTACCCATCTGCAGGATCAACCATAGCATCTAGCTCAGCAGATTTTGGAACAATTACATCTTCTACAAAACGTGTTACTGTATCTAATATTGCTCTTTGCTCATCATTTTGAATAAACATTTCTTCCATTTGATTGACCTTCTTAATAAGAATTTTTTATAATTACATTTAATATATAATATCTTTATAAATCACAAACAAGACCTTTTATCTAAATAATTATTTTGTTAAATCATATGTAAAAAAATTTCAAAATCAATTACCTTTAGTTATTAATACGAGGTCTTAAAAGGATTCTGATAGTTTTACAAAAAAATAAATTACGTTGTTATCAATTGCATTAATAGGACTATTTCTATTTATTTTTAATAAAAATTATTATAATAATAATATTATCAATAACTACTTACATGAGGCTCAATGAGATGTATAAAAAAAATAGAGGTATATCAAGACGTAATTTAATACTTGGATCTAGTGCATTTGCCGCTGGAATAACACTTAATCCTTATTCAAGCAAAGCATATGGATCAAAAGAAGATAATAAATTAAACTTCTATAATTGGGATACATACATTGGAGAAAACACGCTCAGCGACTTTAAATCCGAGACAGGGGTTACAACAAAAATTGATTTCTTCGCTGATAATGATGAATTATTTGCAAAGTTAAGAGAAGGAAACCCTGGTTACGACGTGATCGTGCCATCTAACAATTTTGTTGAAAAAATGATCGCAGCAAATATGCTGTCTCCTCTAAATCATAGAAAAATAAAAAATATATCTAATCTTGAAACCAGATTCTTAGATTCTTCATTTGATAAAAATCGGAAATATTCTTTGCCATATATGTGGGGGACAATGGGAATAGGTTATGCAAAAGACAAAGTAAAAGAAATTCCAGATAGCTGGTCTTTTATTTATGAATCTGATAAATATTCAGGGAAAATTGCCATGTTATCGGAAGCAGCAGATGTAATTGGCATGGGTCTAAAATATCTTGGCCACTCAATAAATACTAAAAATTTATCACATTATAAAGAAGTTGAAGAATTAATAATATCACAGAAAAAACATATTAAAGTATTTGCTGAAGATAACGGACAAGATCTACTTGCATCAAGGGATGTCTATTTAGCGCAAGAATGGAACGGAGATATTGGTCAAGTTATGCTAGAAGATAATAATATTGATTATTTACTACCAAAAGAAGGGAGTTTAATTTGGGAAGATTGTTTATGCATTCCCAATGGCGCACCTCATCCAAATAATGCGCACAAATTTATTAACTATCTATACGATGCGAGTGTTGGAGCTGAGATTGCTGATTATATTCAGTACGCAACTCCAAATAAAGCAGCCCGTAATCTCCTTGGGGATGATTACAATAAGAATACATCCATATTTCCAGAAGAATCTGTATTAGAAAAATGTGAAAGTGCACTTTATCTAGGTGAGGATGTTCAAAGAATAATTGAGGATAGTTGGACAAGAATAAGAGCGGCTTAACAGACACCATGAATGAACAAATATTAGCGAGAATAAAGACAATCCATGGATAGATGGAAAGTGAAGAAAAGATTCTTCACTTTCTTAATTATGCCTGGATTCCTATGGATATTAACTTTCTTTTTTCTTCCTTTGGCGTTTGTATGGATAATAAGTTTTGGTGAAAAATCTAATATTATTGACGTTATTATAACAGGGACATTTGATAATTATATCAGGGCCTTTGATGGAATATATTTTAAAGTTTTTACCCAATCAATTTTAATTAGCTTAATAACAACTCTTATATGCCTCATAATATCTCTTCCTATAGCGTTTTTAATAAGTTTTTCTTCAAAAAAAATAAAGACCTTGTTACTGATATTAATCATACTTCCTTTTTGGACAAATCTATTAATTAGAACATATTCATTAATTGCAATTCTTAGAACCGAAGGTCATGTAAACAAAATATTAGAATTTTTTTGGATTAAAATGAATAGTATTCTTTTATTCTTAGGAATTTATGGTGAAAAAATCATTGAGCCAGAATTTATGCCATTAAATTTATTATATAATAATTTTTCAGTTATATTTGGATTAGTCTATATATATATCCCATTTATGATAATTCCAATATATGTCGTATTAGATAAATTCGATAAATCTTATATAGAAGCTAGTCTAGACCTTGGAGCTGGGCAAATAAAAACTCTGTTTAAAATAATAATCCCGCTTATATATCCTGGAATTGTATCTGGAATATTATTAGTATTCGTACCTTGTTTAGGATCTTTTGTTACTCCAGATCTATTGGGCGGTTCAAATTCACAAATGATTGGTAATGTTATTGAGAGACAATTCAAATCAGCAAATGATTGGCCTTTTGGCGCAGCGTTGTCATTCCTATTAATCTATATAACCATTGGTCTAATATTAATTTACTCATTATTAAATAAAAAAAGAATAAAAGAAAAAATATAATGATATCTAAAAAACAATTAATTTTAAGGCGTGGACCGCTAGAATATTCAAGAATAAAATGGCTAAAATATTTTACCGTATTATTTTTTATAATTCTATACGCCCCCATTATAAATCTAATTATATTTAGCTTTAATGACTCAAAATTGAATATAGTCTGGAGAGGATTTACCTTAAAATACTATCTGAAAGCCTTCCAAAATGAAACTCTAATATTATCTTTTATTAATTCCCTGTCTATTGCCTTTGTATCCACAATAATATCCACAATAATTGGGGTATTAGCAGCGATTTGTTTATGGAAATTTAACTTTAAGCTTAAAAATTATTACGAACTGTCATTACTTGTACCTATTATCATTCCAGAAATATGCATGGGTGTGGCAATGTTAATATTCTTTAATTCAGTTAATTGGCCTACATTTATAAATTGGCCTCTAAATCTATCCGAAATAATTATTGCTCATATCTCATTCTCATTTCCATTTGTCGTGATAATAATTAGAGCACGATTAGGAAATTTAAACAAAGTACTTATAGAAGCATCGAAAGATCTTGGCGCAACAGAATGGACCATATTGAAATATATAATTTTCCCTTTCATAAAACCCGCCTTAATTGCATCCTCTTTATTAGCTTTCATAATATCTTTAGATGATTTTATTATCACATTTTTTACATCAGGACCCAATAATATAACCTTACCTGTAAAAATTTATTCTATGGTAAGATTTGGCGTAAGTCCTGAAATTAATGCTGCTTCAACAATTTTAATTATGGTTGTAATAATCAGCACAATATTAATAGTTAATTTTTTAAAATACGAAAATAATTCAAAATGACAAATAAAGAAAATACAATTTCATCTCCTTGCATAAGTATTAATAATTTAACCAAACATTTTGGTAATTCGGTAGCTGTTAAAAATGTTTCACTTGATATTTATAAAAATGAATTCTTTGCAATATTAGGTCCTTCAGGTTGCGGAAAAACTACACTTCTTAGATTAATTGCTGGCCTTGAAGTTCAAGAAACAGGAGAGATATATATTTCAAATAGGGATTATAGCAATTCTCCTCCAAATATTCGTCCAGTAAATATGGTCTTTCAATCTTACGCATTATTTCCTCACATGACAGTTAGAAAAAATATTGAATTTGGACTAAAAATTGATGGATTAAGCAAGCAAATAATAAAAGATAAAATCATTGAAGTTCTTCATTTGGTTAAAATGTATGATCATATCGATAAATACCCGAATCAATTATCTGGCGGGCAAAAACAGAGAGTTGCTCTTGCTAGGGCTATAACAAAGAACCCTGACGTCATACTCCTGGATGAACCTCTTTCAGCTCTAGATGCAAATCTAAGAAGAGAGATGCAAGTAGAATTATCTAACTTACAAAAAAGTCTAGGTATCACGTTTGTATTAGTAACACATGATCAAGACGAAGCATTATCTATCGCTTCTCGCATTGCAGTTATGAATGAAGGAAGAATAGTAGAAATCTCTACACCTGATGAAATTTACGAAACACCAAATGATATTTTTACAGCTAATTTTATTGGGAAAATTAATATTCTTGAAGGAAATTTTAAAAAAATAGATGATGTTGTTGTATATGAGACCCAAGATTTCGGGCCTATCGATATTCCTAATAATAAAAATAATCCTAATTCTTCTGTAATCGGAATAAGGCCTGAAAAAATCTCTATTAGAAAAAATTATTCCAAAAAAAAGAATGACCTGTCTGTTAAAGGAAAAATTATTGAGTGGAATTATTATGGAAATATAAACTATTTGATAGTAAAAACTTCAAATAATAGAGATTTGTATGTTCATATGCAGAATAAAACTAAATCATCTATTAAAGATTTAAAAAAAGAACCTTTCATTTGGTTAACATTTAATGTTAAAGACTTAATGATTATTAAAAAAAATACAACACAAAGAACATAAAATGACACTCCGTAATATTGCAATTATAGCCCATGTTGATCATGGGAAGACAACACTTATTGATAAATTACTATCACAATCAGGATCTTTTAGAGAAAATCAACATGTCGATGAACGCATGATGGATTCAAATGATTTAGAAAAAGAGAGAGGTATTACAATATTAGCCAAATGTACCTCATTAGAATGGCAGGATACGAGAATTAATATTATAGACACTCCTGGTCATGCCGACTTTGGTGGAGAAGTAGAAAGAATTCTCAGTATGGTTGATAGCGCAATTATTCTTGTAGACGCCGCAGAAGGTCCGATGCCTCAAACAAAATTTGTTCTTGCAAAAGCTCTACAAATTGGACTCCGTCCTATCGTTATCATAAATAAAGTTGACCGTCACGATTCCAGAGCAGAAGAAGTTGTAAATGAGATATTTGATTTATTTGCTGTATTAAATGCGGATGAACATCAACTTGATTTTCCTATTCTATATGGTTCAGGAAGAGATGGATGGGTTACAGATGATCTAAAAAATAAAAATGATAATCTGTCACCTCTTTTTGATCTTATCATAAAGCACACCCCACCTCCAAAAATTGAACAAGGGGAATTTAAGATGCTTGGTACGATTTTAGGAAACGATCCTTACCTTGGAAGAATTATAACAGGAAGAATTTACTCTGGAGAAGTTCATACAAACCAACAAGTTAAAGTAATCAATTCAGAGGGTAAAACAGTTGATACCGGAAGAATAACAAAAATATTAGCTTTTAGAGGGATGGAGAGAACAGCAATAGAAATTGGTGTAGCAGGAGATATTGTTGCATTATCTGGATTGTCAAAAGGTACCGTCGCCGATACCTTTTGCTCTTTAGAAAATACAATATCCTTAAAGGCCCAACCTATAGATCCTCCAACTGTACAAATGTCCTTCCTAGTAAATGATAGCCCTCTTGCTGGACTTGAAGGAGACAAAGTTACAGGAAGAATGATAGGTGAAAGACTAGTAAAAGAAGGCGAAGGTAATATCACGCTTACTATAGAAAAATCTATAGCCGATGGTGGTTATTTAGTTTCTGGCAGAGGAGAGCTACAACTTTCTGTTTTAATAGAGACTATGAGAAGAGAAGGTTTTGAATTAAGTGTATCTCGTCCAAAAGTAGTTATGAAAAAAGGTGAAAATAACGATATTCTTGAACCTATTGAAGAAGTTATCATTGATGTTGACGATGAGTATACCGGATTAATTGTTCAAGAATTGAACATTAGAAAAGCTGTAATGATTGAAATGAAAGCATTTGGCGAAGGAAGAACTAGACTAGTATTTCATGCTCCAACTCGAGGTCTAATTGGCTACCAATCTGAATTATTAACTGCAACCAGCGGAACAGCGGTTATCAATAGATTATTTTTAAGATATGAACCTTACAAGGGAGAAATTGGTGGAAGGACTAATGGAGTGCTCATCTCCAATGAGATAGGAACATCTGTTGCATTTGCTCTATTTAATCTTGAAGATAGAGGACAAATGATGATTGGCCAAGGAGTGCCTGTTTACAGAGGCATGATCATTGGGATTCACACAAGGCCAAATGACTTAGAAGTTAATATATTAAAAGCAAAAGCTCTAAATAATATCAGAACTCATCTCAAAGACGAGGCCGTTAAACTTAAAACTCATCTAGATATGACTTTAGAAAAATCAATTGCATGGATAGCTGATGACGAATTGATTGAGATAACACCGAAAACTATAAGGCTTAGGAAGAAGATATTAGATCCCGTAGAAAGGAAGAGAATTTCTCGAGCTAAAATTAAACTTTAAATTATTGCTTTTTAATATTACAAGTAAACATATAAAAAAAAATGATGAAAGGGAGAACCATGTCAATCATTAAGAATTCAAGAGTTATAGCAATAGAAGAACATTATATAGATCCAACCGTTACTAAACTCCAAGCGAGTATTCAAAAAAATACAAGAATTAGAAATCCTAAAATGGTTGAAAGGATGGAAGACTTTGGAGGAGAAAGAATTGAAGAAATGGATGCAGCTGGAATTGACGTCCAAGTGTTATCTATTGCACCTCCTGGCGTGCATAACTTTAGTGACGAACTTGCAGTTAAGGTGGCAAAAGATGCAAATGATTATCTTGCACAAAAAATTGCAACAAATCCAAAAAGATTTTTTGGATTTGCAGCTTTACCAATGCAAAATCCAGCAGAAGCTGCTGATGAGCTTGAAAGAGCTGTAACTAAATTAGGTTTCAAAGGTGGCATGATTCATGGCCTTACGAATAGTAAATTTGATGATACGAAAGCTTCTTGGGCTGTATACGAAAGAGCGGCGGCACTAGATGTACCAATATATTTACATCCAGGAATGCCTCATAATGAAGTAAGAGATATTTACTACAAAGAATATACTGAAGAGTTTGCTTTATTTCCTCAAGCGGCTTGGGGATATACGGTTGAAACTGCAACAATGGCTATTAGGTTAGTTCTATCAAGAGTTTTTGAAAAATATCCAAATCTTAAAATAATTCTTGGTCATTTAGGGGAAACTCTTCCATTCTTACTTTGGAGAATAAATCATAATCTAAAAAGACCTGGGAATGCTCCCATAGAATTCAGGGATGTTTTTTGCAATAACTTTTATGTAACAACAAGTGGTAACTTCTCAGACCCCGCTCTAATGTGCTGTGTTCAAGAGCTTGGTATTGACAGAATACTTTTTGCAGTAGATTGGCCTTTTATCGACAATAAACCAGGTGTTGATTGGATGGAAAAAACGCCACTTTGCAAAGAAGATAAAATAAAGATACTTAGCGGAAATGCTACAAGATTGTTAAAATTATAATTATTAAAAAATTCTAATTAACTGAATACGTACAGAACATATATTCTGTACGTATTCTATAAATTGTTACAGTAAGAATTAAAATTCAGGAACATCAATTCCAATTCCGACCACTTCATCCTCAATTGGAATCCTAAATGCATCGTTAAATTTATTTAAAACACTCATTGCTGTGGCTGTTAACGCAATTTCTATACGTTCTTTTGGAGTATAGTGTTCTACAAAATCTTCAACTACATTGTCTGGAATATTAGATGCATCACTCATCATGTGATCAACAAATGCAAGTGCTGCCCTCTCGGACGCAGTGAATACTTCGTGTGTTTTATAAGATTGTATATTTTTTATTTTATTTTCATCACACCCAAGTCTTCTTAGGTGTTCTATTTGATGAGTAGAGCAGTAAAAACATGTATTTGTTGTTGCTACTTTGAATCTAATTAAAGCCTTAAAAGGTTTCGAAAGATCTCCAAGATCCCATGTAGATTGCAGATAGTTCCTGGTAGCCATTCCAAATTCATCGGCATGGCCCATGGCACGTGCACTATTATTAATTCGTTGACTTGGGCTAGATTTAGCTTCTTTTAACCTTTTAACCATTGACATAAATTCTGGACTAAATTCATCATCTTCAAGCAACGGCACAACAGTTTTTTGTCCTAAATTCTTATCTAATTGACTCATTCTTTTCTCCATATGTTTATATCATTTTGAACAAAAAGTTAATTTTTATTCAAAACTACTATTAAAAAATATATCTATATATAATTATAATTGCTATACATTATTTAATACTAATTACACTCAAAAGCATAGGTAAAATTTATGACAAAAATATTCATCCCTCAAGAAATTTCTTCAATAGCCGTTGAGAAACTAAAAACAATTGGCGAAGTAACAATGTATACTGGTACAGATGGCGTAATGCCTCATGATGAAATACTAAAACAAGTAAAAGATAAAGATATCCTCTTTGCACTGGGTGAAATTGAGTTTGATAGAGAAATAATAATGGAAGCGGCACCACTTAAATTAGTTTCCGCAATGCATATGAAGGCTACATTTGTTGATAAAAATGCTTGTACAGAAAGAAAAGTGCCGCTTTGTGGTATACCAAATTTTGTTAGCAAGACAACAGCTGAGTTTACATTCGCGCTACTTATGTCAACAGCATGGAGGCTTCCAGAAGCACATGAATATCTAAAAAATGGAAAATGGACGCAAAATCAATCTACATCTTTCTTGGGATCTAGGCTTTATGGAAAAACAATTGGGATTGTTGGAATGGGTGCAGTTGGATCTGGAGTAGCAAAAAAAGCTGCAGCTTGCGATATGAATATCATTTATCATAAAAGAACTAGATTAAGTGCCGCTGAAGAATATATGCTTGGTGATGCTGAATATAGAGCAATTGAAGATCTGTTCATGGAAGCTGATTTTGTCGTATTGTGCACCTCTCTTACAAATGATACCAAAGGACTTGTAGGCAAGGATTTAATTGCATTAATGAAACCTACTTCAATACTTATCAATACTTCGCGTGGACCAATCATTGATGAAGAAGCTCTAGAGAATGCGTTGAGAGAAAAGGTTATACTGGGAGCTGGATTAGATGTTTTTCATAGAGAAGTTCCTGAATCAGATCCAGGGCCTAGAAAAGGATTATTCGATTTAGAAAATGTAGTAATGACTCCTCACATAGGATCGGCAGCAAGAGAAACAAGAGATGAAATGGCTCTGCGCGCCGTACATAATATAGAAAGATTTCTTCAAGGAAAAAGACCTTTTGATGTATTGAATCCTGAAGTTTATGGGGAAGCCTCTAAAAATGATGAAGTGATTGGATAGTTGTTTATACTGCACTTGGCATCCTTAAATATTCATCACCGTCTAATATAACCTCAATTGTTGTAGGTATATTTTTATCGATAGCGTCAAGAATAGCTTTTCTAAGAGCAGCCTTATTATTAACGCTTACTCCATGTATTCCCATGCTTCTTGCGATAGCACAATAATCTATTGCCTGGAAACTTGTGGCTTCTGTATTAAATCCTTGCTTTTCTTGTTTTGATTTAACCTGCGTCAGCGAATGATCAACCATCACTACCTGGATCATAGGAATATTTAATCTTGCCCAAGTAGCCAATTCCCCTGCATACATTAAAAAACCACCATCACCAACAAAAGATATAACAACCTTATCAGGTTCAGCTAATTTTGCCCCCATCGCAGCGCCAATAGAAAAGCCCATTGGTGACAATCCATTTGAAACAAAATAACCTTTAGGACCATATGATTCCCAAGCCTGAGAAGCTAATGATTTATGTGCCCCTGCATCAGCTGCTATAATAGTATCTTTTGGTGTTATTTTCCTAATTTCTTTATATACATCTTGAGGGGCAATTCCATTAACCTCTGAATGCTCTTTGCTAACAGTCAATTCATAATTGTGAATTCTATCATAACAAGAATGTGCCTCGTCTTCACCCCATTCTAGATCTCGATCATCTTTTATTTCATTACATAATGATGATAATATTTTGCCGATATCTCCTACCAATCCATTTGTTACTGGCTGGAAGGTCCTGTCATTTGCATCAACAGAATCTATACTAAGTATAGGAACCTCTGATTTAAATGGCCTTATAATATCCCATCCATCTAACCCAACCGTGATAATTAAATCAGCTTCTTTCATCATTTTGTCTATTGGGGTTCCAAACCAACCGTACATACCTATATAATACTTATTATCGCAAGGTATTTGTCCTACTGCTTGTAATGTTACACATGCCGGTGATCGTAATTTTTCAATAAAGGCAACAGCTTCCTTTGAGGTGTTAGTGCCAACCACACTGACCCCAACTAAAGTAAGCGGTCTTTTTGCCTTAGATATTAATTCTAATGCAACTGATATATCTGGAACCACTATATTTTTAACGGAAACTTTTTTATTTATAATTTCTATAGCCTCGTCATCGCTCATATTGACCTCAGCAACAGACTGTACAGGAGATATAGGCAGATAAACAGCACCAGGTCTTGACTCTAATGACAAGGAATATGCGCGTTTAATCAATTCAACAACATTCTCTGAAGTAATTTCTTCTGATAATTTTGAAATTAAACCACAGAATGGAACTAAAGCAACTTCTTGGTGTGGGTTTCTCGCAAGTAGCTCTGGGTCTAATATTGCAGAAAAAACAATTATAGGTCTTCTGTCAAGATAAGCAGCCGCAATACCTGAAGTTATATTAGTCACTCCTGGTCCTTTTGTTACAATTACAACACCCGGAACACCAGTGATCTCCCCGTAAGTAGAAGCCATATAAGCCGCTGTATTTTCATGGTGAGTAAGTATATATCTTATGCCCTCTTCAGAAAAAGCATTAATAAGATTTATAGTATCGCTTCCAGGTGTACCAAAAACCTGTTTAACTCCTCTATTTTTTAGAAACTTTGCTATATATTGACATGTTAACATCTCGTTGATCCTTGATATAAAAAAATTCTTATTCTTTATGACCTACTATTGCTCCGTCTTTTTGAAATAAAATTACTTTATCCCCCGATTCAATTTCGTCTGATAAACCTACGGTTAAAAGCACACCTTTATTAGTTCGAACGCTCCCAATTTTTCTTGGCTTCCAATCTTTACTACCTAACATATGTCTAATAATAGAAGTCTCTTCCACAATAGCATGTTCGCTATTAATCATTATAAAATCTATTGATCCACAATTATTACAAATTAATTTTTGAGGGAATGTTTCCTTTGAGCACTTCACACATTTGTAAACTTGAAGAATATCCATGCTATTCTACCTCCAAAATAGCGGCGGCGGCTGTTCCACCATATCTATATAATGTCATTCCATACCCTGTAACAATTCCATATTTTACATTTTGAATTTGCCTCTCTCCAGCTCTAACTTGTAACTGTTGCACAATTTCTCCAATCCCATTTAGGCCTCCAGCTGGACCTCCGGGTTGACCTGCGGATAGCATCCCTCCCCAGGTATTTATTGGCTTATTATTTAGCATTATTTCATTGTTCAAAAAACTTTTAACATCTTCATTAGGTATCATTTTCAAATCATTTAATTGAGCTATTACCATGGCAGGATAATCGTCATATATGCTAAGCACATCAATATCATCTGGCGATATTTTTGCTTCTTCCCACATTTTATCAGCAAATGTAGAAATACCCGTATTTGTTCCATCTCCTTCTTGATTATCAAAATTAAAGCTCTGCATAAAAGATTTTATGAATACTGGTTTTCTATCTACTGGACAATTATCTTCACTGCTAATAATTAATGCATACGACCCCGCAACAACTGGAACACAGTCATATCTAGCTAATGGATCTGCGACCATTGGTGCATCCATATATTCTTCAATAGTTAACTCCTGCTTATAAACAGCATTAGGGTTTAAAGACGCCCATTTTCTTTGTGC
>Ga0308019_10001447_pt1 | contig 14403 bp, 12 predicted proteins | sample Neamet284_FD_203135 | JGI IMG/M metagenome (GOLD analysis project Ga0308019, IMG submission 203135) | Marine microbial communities from water near the shore, Antarctic Ocean - #284 | ecosystem: Environmental > Aquatic > Marine > Unclassified | place: Southern Ocean | collected 2014-10-01 | reverse complement strand
ACCTCCTATCATATTTAAAGCATTATAATCATTATTATTCAACAATTCTGCATGGGCCACACCAAGGTTCCCAAACATCAGCAATAACCATTTTATTGGTATTTATCACTTCTGTTTGCCAGTTTTTATCCGTAAAAGTTCTAACATTATTTAAGAAATTATACTCCGTATTTTATAGATTAGAGGCAAAAAATATTAAAGGGTTACATTCTTTTTTTTTTAAAACGGCCAAAAAATAGGAATAAAAATCAAGGCCAATACAAACATGATTAAGGCCAAGGGCAGTCCCACCTTGATATAATCAGAAAATTTATAGCCACCAGGACCATAAACCATGAGATTGGTTTGATATCCTACGGGAGTAATGAAAGATGCAGATGCCGCAAAACAGACCGCAAAAATGAAAGGCCTTGAGTCTATACCTAACTGGGATGTAACGGCCAAAACCACTGGCGTCATTATAATTGCTGTAGCAGCATTGGAAGATAATTCCGTCAAAACCATTGTGATGAAATAAACCACTGCTAGCAAAACGTAAGGCCGCAAATCCACGGTGCCAGAAAGGACAATCTTTGAAATGGATGAACCAATCCAATCGGCCGTTCCTGTGGATTGGATGACTATCCCCAAGGGGATGAGTGCCGCAATTAAAATAATAACCTGCATATTAATAGATTGATAAACTTCGTGTGGTTTTAAAACGCGCAAAACCAATAAAACAACGGTACCGATTAAGGCTCCTTTTAGGATAGGCATAAGGCCTAAAGCGGCCAATAAGATTGATATTCCAAGGGTTAGAATACTCATCCACCAAAAGCGGACTTTTTTCAAATTCTCGTGAACTTCACCTAATAGAATAAATTCACCTTTTTCCGCAAGTCCATCCATTTTTTTTCGTTTTCCGTAAATTAATAGCGTGTCATAATTATTTAAAGTTACATGGGCAATTTTCTTTCGAATAATGGCACCTTCTCGCCGAATAGCTAGAATAAACACACCAAATCGCTGGCGAAAATTGGATGTCATTAAGGATTGTCCGATTAAATCAGATTTATTCGTAATCATACATTCCATTAATATATTATCTTTTTGCTCCAACTCTTTTTGGGTCAATTTTTCATCAGTCAATAAAGTGACTTTTTCAACCTCTTTCATCCTTAAGAAACTGTCCACAGTTCCTTTCACGAACAGAACATCACCCTCCTTCAAAATGCGAGCGCCCACATTTTGTGAAAGCAAATGACCATCCCTTTGAATATCCAATACAATAACATCGTAATTCTGGTTCACTTGCCGATCTTTACAGGATAAACCCACCAAAGGAGAGTCGGTTACGATCTTCATTTCTGTTAAATATCCAGCTAAATGATAGCTTTGTGTCAAGCTGGAAGTGACGGTGCGAGATGGAAGCAATTTTGGTGCAATCCATAAAATATAGACCAATCCCACAGCCATAATGATTAAACCATATTTTGCAAATTCAAACATTCCTAGGGATTCTCCGCTGCCATTGGCCATATAAATTGAATTCACTAACAAGTTTGTGGATGTACCCACCAAGGTCATGGTACCACCCAGGATAGCGGCATAACTTAAGGGAATCAATAATTTTGATGGACTCATGTGGTATTGGTGAGCAAGGCGAATTGTAACCGGCATAAAGATTGCAACAATAGCAGTATTGTTCACCAAAGCACTGGCGAATCCAATGGTAAGTAAATACACCCCTAAACCTAAGGTCCGAGATTTAGACACAAGCTGATTGATACGCACAATTAAATATTCAAGAACACGGGTTTTTTGAAGCGCGTGACTCAAAACAAACAAAAGCGCAATGGTGATAACAGCTGGGTTGGCTAACCCTGAAATGGCTTCTTCTGGTGTTAAAAATCCTCCCAAAAAAAGAATGCTTAATATCACCAACGCAGACACATCCAAACTGAATGTCCCTGACACAAACAGGATGAACGCAAGCACAATAATAAATAGGACGAAGGCGATTTCGAAGGTCATCGCAATAAGATTAAGTTAGAATAAAGTCCAAAACTACAATTGCACTTCATCAATCTGTTCTGGATCGAGATTACTCTCTGCATATTTTAGGTAGATTTTTTCTTTGACAAATATATCAAAAAGGTCAACATCAATATGGGCATCATTTTTCATAAAGCCGAGAATACGCATGGCTTGGCTCAAGGTTTTTCCTTTTTTGTAGGGTCGATCCCGAGCGGTTAATGCTTCAAAAATATCAGCAATAGCCATGATCCGCGCTTGAACGGACATCTGGCTTTTCGTCAATCCCATGGGATAGCCCGTGCCATCTAGTTTTTCATGGTGACCGCCCGCGAATTCTGGCACATTTCGCAAATGTTTCGGATAAGGTAATTCATTCAGCATATTAATCGTAACCACAATGTGATCATTAATAATTTTTCGCTCTTCTGGTGTCAATGTCCCCCGTGGAATAGTAAGGTTATAGACTTCATCTTCAGAAAGAAAATTTTCCATTTTGCCATTAGGTTTCCAGCGGTAACTCTCAATTTGGCGAACACGATCCTTTTTATCGCCGGACATAAATTCACCGCCCACATTGGATTCTTTCACGAATTCCCAATCACTCTTCAAAGTGTTAATTGTTTTGCGATGATATTTTTTAAGATCTTTAATTTTATCTATTTTTTCATGGGCCAAAAGGGATTCATCCCGTTCAATCTTGAGTTCTTTTTTCAAGCGCTTAATTTCTTCATCACGCTGTAAAACACCAAACCTTGTTTCAACTTCATTTACGCGATCATAAATGGTCTCAAGCTTAGTGGATTTATCCACCACAAATTCCGGTGTGGCCACTTTGCCACAATCGTGGAGCCAAGCAGCAATTTTCAATTCGTACATTTCTTTTTCGGTAAATACCACATGGGAGAAAGGGCCATCTTCTGTTTTTTGGACTGCATCAGCTAACAGCATGGTTATCTCTGGAACTCGAGCGCAATGGCCACCAGTATAAGGAGATTTGGCATCAATGGCTGAGGCTATAAGTTTAATGAAGGATTCAAATAAATTTTCTAAGTCTTTAATCAGGTTTTTGTTAGTAATAGCTACGGCGGCCTGGCTGGATAAGGCTTCTACCATATTCTGTACATCGGAGGTAAAAGAAATAATTTTTTTGGATTTTTTATTTTGTGCATTCAAAAGTTGCAGAACGCCGATAATCTCATCTTCGTGGTTTTTTAGAGGAACTGTGAGAAATGATTGGGAATGGTAACCGGTTTTTTCATCAAACATTTTGGTCCCGGAGAAGTCAAATCCTTTAGCTTTGTAGGCATCTTTGATATTCACTGTTTCGCCCGTTATACCCACGTAAGCGGCAATCATGGATTTATTTGGCTCGCCTGCATCATCGTAGAGTTTCACAGGATAAAAAGGTATTTCCTGCCCGGATGTGCCCCCCATGTGGAATTTGAGTGAATCGGTCATAATAATCTCAAATCTCAAGCGCTGGTCGTCAGTCATCATGTAGAGGGTACCGCCATCAGAATTGGTAATCCGCTTGGCTTCCAGCAGAATCATTTCCAAAAGTTTATTCATATCCTTCTCTTTGGACAGAGCCAAGCCAATATTGGACAAATTACTAATCTGTTGCTCCAGATCAGCAATATACGATTTTACAGCATTTGGTGCATCAGCCAGATATTTGGTCACGTGTGCCTTAGAGTATTGAGGATGTTTTTCCATTGAATCTTATTTCGTCGAAACGCCCGAAAACTTACTGATTCCATTAATATTGAGCAACTATATAGATGAGGGATGTATGGGTTGAATTTTCTAATTTTACAGATGGCTGAGCCCACCAAAACGATCCAAAATATATTAAATAATCAATGCAATATAGATGATCTGATTTCATCGGCCCATTCATTATTAGACTCAAATGATAAAAAAATTGTCCATGATTTTTTAGAAATAGGTCACCTTCCAGTGGTCAATCGGTTGATCTGCAAAGCGGATAAAGTGGATGAATGGTTTGAACTTCTTCACAAACTCATTCTTCAAACCAATTTCAATGTTTATTCCCTTATCAAACAGCGCGTTTTGCGGTATGGGGATAAAGCATTATTCCAAACTATTTTAGAAAATAATGTTATTTCCCAATCCTATAATGAAGTTTGGGAAATCGTTCAATCTATCGGATCGTTTTTTCATTCAAATTTAAAAGATAATAATACAGTTGGCATTTTGACGCCAAATAATATAAACGGCGTTCTCATTGATTTAGCCTGCCTCGCTTATGGAATTCGTGTGGTCCCCATTCCCATAAATCTTTCTCCGGATCATTTGGCTTACGTGTTGAATCACTCCGAGATAACCCATTTGTTCACCGGCAGCGACCGAGCCCGGGAATTGCTGGCAGAGGCAAAACGGAGTTCATCTGAATTAAACTCAATTCAAATTGATAATAATGAAGAATGGCAAGCTTTTTTGGATATTTGTAAAGAATCGGAAATTATCAATGCCCCAACCAAAGATAATCAATCTCTTGCCACTATCATGTACACTTCCGGTACGACAGACAATCCCAAGGGCATTATTTTTAACCACGAAAATATAATTTCTAAGCGCTTCGCCCGAGCCTTGGCACTGCCAGAGATTGGTCCAAAAGATAGGTTCCTATGTTACCTTCCACTCTACCACACTTTTGGCCGATGGTTTGAAATGATGGGTGCTATCTTCTGGGGATCCACCTATACATTCACTGAATCCACTTCTTTCAAGACTCTCCTGCGCGATTTCAAAACAGCCCAACCGTCGGTCTTTATTTCCATTCCCAAACGATGGATCCAAATCCAGGAGCAGGTGGCCGCATCCATCCCCATCGAGAAATCTTCTGATGAGAAAATCTCTAAAGTAACAGTTGCAATCACTGGGGGAAAATTAAAATGGGGTTTATCCGCCGCGGGATATCTTGATCCGGATATTTTTAAATTTTTCCACCAAAATGGGATTAACCTCCTCAGTGGCTATGGCATGACGGAAGCCACGGGCGGCATAACAATGACACCACCAAATGATTATATAATAAATTCTGTGGGAAAGACACTCCCGGGGATTGAATTGAAATTGGGAAATGATTATGAATTGCTTATGCGCGGCCCTTACGTTTCTTCCGGTTATTATAAAGATGCGATTGAAAGTCCCAATCCGGATGGCTGGTTTCATTCCGGTGATATCTTTAAAGAGAAAAAGGGCCATTATTTTATTGTCGACCGTAAAAAGGAAATTTACAAAAATACTCGTGGACAAACCATTTCCCCTCAAAAAATCGAGAATTTATTTCAAGATTTTGAAGCTATTCGTTCCGTTTTTCTTGTAGGCGATGGAAAAGAATTCAATACTATCCTGCTTTATCCAGATCCGGATAATGAGGCTCTAGATCTTTCTGCTATGACGCCGAAAGAAATTCGAACATACTTTAGTTCCTTAGTCTTTTCAGTGAATACATTTCTGCCCCCCTATGAACGGATTGTGAATTATGCCATTATCACGAGAGATTTTGACCATGACCACAACGAACTGACTCCCAAGAATACTTATAAACGAAAAATTATTTTAAAGCATTTTGCAGATATTATTCATCCTATGTATGAGAAGAATTATATCAGTTTAATTCAAAAGAATTATGAAATTCAAATTCCCAATTGGCTCCTAAGGGAAAAACGTCTGACGCGAGGTGATATTCGTTGGGATGGAAAATCCATTCGGGAATATGAATTAGCAGATGGATTGGTGTTAAAATGGACTAAATCGGCATTAACCATCGGCGATTTTTCTTACCATACAACTGAGAAAACAATAAATTTTGAAAAACTTCTCAAAGACCCCACCCTTTGGCTCGGAAATAGTACACTCATAGATTTTATCGGGGAAGTGGGTTTTAGGGTTATCTCCTTTGAACCATACCATTCACTTTCAGTTAATCATTTAAAATTGCCATTCAATCAAAAAGATAAAGCGGTGCTAAAGCATATAATTTTTCCCGAAGGAAAACAAACTTTAGCCTCACTCCATTTAGCGATCAAAAACTTGTTTCAAAAGGACAATCAACATATCAAGTCAGTCCTGGACTATTTTAAAGAAGGACTGAAATCTGCCAATTACCGAACTATGATTCAAGATCAACTATTAAGACTCCAAGCCCACCCAGATCACAACATATGGCGGCGGGCTTTTGAAATACTCATGCCACATATTAGTGGAAAAATGTTTGTAAAACTCTACCGCCAATCCATCCTTAGCGGCCAAGCAGATGCAATCGCATCATTTGATTTAGTCTTGATTCAAAGTCACCATTTAAAGTCCATATTAGAATGTTTAACTCAATTAAGGGAATCTAGAAAAATTGCTAAAAATGATGAACTTTTGGCCATTGGACTCATCAATTTTATCGCTGACTTGGGTATTAAAAATCCACAATATTTCATTCCAATTCGATGCGAGCTCACATTGTGGATGCTGGTTTCACAGAAACAGAAACTGGCGAAATTGGCCCGAGAAAATAGATCCATATTGCTCGATGAATTCCGATCTTGGATTATTAATGGCCAATCAGAAGCTAATTTTAATTGGAATCCAATTCTACAATTTGATCAAAATATTCCAAATAAACTTCGGACAAGAATTGGACAAACAATCCGTGAAACGACTTTAATTCGAGAATCCACTTTCATCTTTTCAAAAGGTTCTAGAATTCAACTTAATGATATTGCCAATGAAGGTGTCTGGGTTTCATTCTTGGGTAAAGGAAATGGAAAACATGTAGTGCGGGTATTAGTCCAGTTGAAAGATGGCAAAGCATATAATTTTGTTATTAATATAAATGATAATCTTGAAGTCGCTCGATTTAAGATGGAAACCAATTGGCTTATTTCAATGGGATCATCAATTCAGAAACATCGATTGGTAGAAGATTTTGGTGCTTTTTGGCCGGAACATCAGGTTTATACAGAAGAATATATCCCCGGTGAAACAGTTTTACAATTTCTGGAGAGAAAACAGGATGAAATTTCAACAGGCGCATATCCTGATCGATGGCAGATGCAGTGGCTACACTTTATTTGGAATGGGGCCGCTGCCTATTTTGAATTTTGGAAACGCTCGGGCTGTACGCGCATGGTTGCTGATGCATCCCCAAAAAATGTTATAATTCCAGAATTTGATTATTATGTAGGAACGCGGCTCGTTTCTATATCGGGGCGGAAAAAAGTCACTACCGTTGAGAATGTGCTCCTTTCCCTTTACGAGAACTTTATCCTGAAAACAGAGGATAAATTTCCCGGTTTAAAGAAAATGGCGGATTGGGAAATTCTATTTACTGTTACATTAGAAGTCTTCGGAACAAAAACTGGTTCCAAAATATTGCGATCAATGAAAACATCTAATAATAGCCATGACTTCTCTCCCAAACGGGTGAAAAAGTTTTTGGATGAAGTTGAGTCTACTGGACTGTTACGAAAACAGGTTGTTTTCGCTTCACTCCGGTATCAACGCTGGCTGGATCTCAACCCGGGAGCCACCCACAAAGCTCGAGGCATTATTATTCAGGACTTGTACAAAGATTACAAACTTCAGTCTTTGATCGAACGCTACCCAGAAACACGGGTTCGATTTTTCCTCATGACGGCATTCAAGGATTCGAACCTCAACCTATTAAAACGTTTGAACGATATTATGATTCAAATGCGCAGCAGATCAATTTCAGAAAAAAACCTCGAGACTAACCTACACTTCATCCATGATGAAATTGACCTATCGGATGCAGAAAAATATTTTCTAACACGACTGGTCTTTGAACATGTCGATGCGGCCGATTATGCAGAACTCACCACCCGGGATGTAGGTAAAAAGGGCCGTCTGGATTTGGTTGTTTTTATAAAAAATAAAGATAATCAATCTTTTAAAATTCGTCCCCCATTCCACCCCAAAGAAGTGGCTCGCTTTCATAAACTTTTATTAGAAGCTAAACTAGATGTACAGTTTGAATCTCGCCATAAATTTCTATTCGTCATGGATAAGAAAGATCATTTAGCCGGAGGTGTCTTCTGGAAAAAAACCGGACCGAGAATTGCCCATTTAGAGAAAATCGTAATCGCTCCCCATTTCCAAAGCAGTTATTTGAGCATTCGATTGGCTGAGGAATTGTTTAACCGATTGAGACTGAAAAAATTTAAATTCCTCACAGTAGGCTTTTTTCAATCGGGACTGTTCTATAAGTTAGGTTTTGAGATCGACCAAAAATTTAGTGGATTGGTCAAAAAATTATAATTATGGAATGGAATGGATTGATTATGTCAGTCCGAGCATAGACATCCTGAGAATTCAAGACAAGCCAAAAATAATTAATATAACATCAAATAAATCAGCACACCGGTGATAGAGACATACAGCCAAAGGGGGAAAGTAATCTTGGCGATCTTACGATGTTTTCCGATATTACCTGTCCAGCCCCGGTAAAGGGTCACTAATGCTAATGGAATGATAATGGCAGCCAAAACAATATGGGTCAGTAAAATAAATAAATATATTTCCGTGAACTCGCCCGTATATAGTTTTGGCCCCGCCTTGAACCAGTGATAAATGACATAACTGACCAAGAATGCACCAGAAGTTCCAAATGCGGATAACATAACATTTCTATGTTGCTGTCGTTTTTTTTGACGGATGAAAGTATAACCAATCAACAATAAAATAGTTGTAATCCCATTCAAGGTGGCATTAACCAATGGAAGAACTGAAACGTCCAGTGCGCCTTCAATACCTGCCGGGCGAGGACCTAGAATTAAGAATGCTACTGCGGCTGAAATAACTACAGAAACAATGTAAATAATTCTTAGCCAAAAATTGTCCTGATTTGGCATTAGTCTTCTTCCAATAGAAAGTTTATATCTTTTTTCAACTGGGCCATTTCATCTATTTGCATCCCACTATAATAACTACGAATTTGTCCTTTTTTATCAACCAGTGCAAACTTCTCACTGTGAAAAATGATATCTTCGTAATCGCCGATTTTAAAACCATTCAGAATAAGTTCTTTCACTGATTCCTCCGGACCTGTGAGGAAATGCCAACGATCTGTATTAGCATCATACCGTGAAGCATATTCTGAAAGTACCTCTGGCGTATCATACTCAGGATAAACTGAAATAGAAACAATACGTACAGCATCATTGTTTTTGAATTCTTTATGAATAATATTCATATTACCTGTCATTACGGGGCAAGCCATAGTGCAAGTAGTAAAAATAAAATCCGCAATCCAAACCTTGCCATCAAGATCATTACGATTGATATCATTTCCTTGACTATCGATAAAACTGAATTCTGGGATGGTCCCAATTACAGGAAGATTGTTTTGCAGTTTTCCGTCCTTCATGAAGTAGGTAACGGCCAAAATAACACCAACAACGCCATAGATAATAAATCGTATTTTATGATTCATGTTCATATTCCTAAATCAATTATGATAATAATGAGTAAAGCCGGTAGGTAAAAAACCGACGCTTTAAGTAATAACAAGGCGCTTTTCCGGGATTTATCTCTTGCCATTGGAATTGCCGATAGAAAAAAACCAACAGAAACAAAGGTTACACCAATTAAATAAAATGTTCCTAATGAACCTTCAATAACAGGCAAAATAGAAATTGGAATCATAAGAAAAAGGTGCCAAAAAATCTGACGAATTGTCCGAACGCCATCCGGTTCAATAACGGGCAACATTTTAAAATCTGCTTGGGCATAATCATCTTTGCACATCCAAGCAATGGCATAAAAATGAGGATGCTGCCATAGATACATAATACCAAACAGGATCCATGCCATTGTGCCAATCTCTCCTGTGGCGGCCGTCCAACCTCCGATGATGGGCAGCGCTCCAGGAATAGATCCAACAGAAGTATTAAGCCAAGTAATCCGCTTTAATGGTGTATAAACTATAATGTAAAGAAAAGTTGTGAGTAACGATAAAAAACCTGTTAAGAGATTAACTGTCAAAACCAAAAGTAAAACACCTGAGACAACCATGAGGATTCCGAATATAATAACGTGTAAGGGTGAAATAAGTCCCGCAGGCAAAGGTCTATTTTTTGTCCGTTCCATAAGCTTATCTGGTTCACGTTCTAAATAATGATTCAATGCACCAGAACCAGAAGCAGTTAAAGACGTCCCCAATAATGTAGAGAGTAAAGTTTCCCAAGAACCAATGCCCATATTTCCTAAATAATAACCCAATATTGTTGACACCAAAACAAGAGAAAGAATATTTAGTTTACTCAATTCTAGATAAATACTTAGAAGTGACTTGGCACGTTGTTTTTGAAATTTCATTTTACTTTCCAACCCGCCCAATTTTTAGAATTTGTCCGCAGGGCAAACAAAGTACACAAACCCAAAAGGGCTGCACCGTTTACAACATGAAAACTCGCGATATATGGTGATCGTTCTGTAAGAACCGTTACAGCGCCTAGAGTAAACTGAAGAATCACGATGGCAATAATGGCAATCATTGTTTTAAATATAATTTCATGCTTTTTGATAGTCGTGTAATATTTATAAGCAAAACAACCAATTGCTCCGGTAACTATAATTGCGCCTAACCGATGAATAAAATGAAGGACCACCTGCCAACGAGAAACGGGATCGACATCTAAATCAAATAATATGAAATTAATATTATGAATCATGTTTTCCGAAAATGTTGGAATCCACAAGCCACCCATTGTTGGAAAATCGGGTATGGCCATCCCAGAAGATGTATGGCGCATGAGGGCACCTAATATGAGTTGGATATAAACCAATCCACCCAAAATAAGAGTCCCCTTTTTAATCTGAGTTGAACAATCTAAATTTAAACGATCTGCTCTTTCTAATGATAATCCATAAGCTAAAATAATAGTAGCCATAAAAAATGTCTGTGCCAAAATTCCATGAATAATTGAAACGGGTGGCGGCAGAAAGAACAATACCGTTATTCCACCAAAGAAGCCCTGAACGATTACCATACCCAAAGCAAAAAATCCCATTTTTTTCAACCATTGTGGTTTATCAGAAAAACCCAACCAAATGGCTTGAACCATAGTAAAGAAACCTACAAGAGTAGCTATCATTCTATGCCCATGCTCGTAAAAGATACCTCCAACCATCTCGGAGATTGGAAAAGCAAACATTTGCTTACCATAAGTGGTTGGCCAATCAGGAACAGAAAGTCCAACTTCGTAGCTTTTAACCAATGCACCAGCAAAAATTAGAAATAATGTAGAAAAAACTGTTAATTTGGAAAGGCGTCTCAGCCAAATATGTGATATTGAATTCATTCTAATATTTTTTCCCATAATCGGACTTAGAATTTACAATTTACTCATGGTTTTTTTTGAAATAATCCCAATAAAAAGCCCCCCACAAAAGGCGGAGGGCTTATTTAATTTAATATCAGATAATCCTTGATTTACCAATCGTCATCGTCATCATCTTCTTCTTCAGCAAGATATTCCTGTTGTTGTTCATGCCATGCCGCATAGCCTTCATCATCATGAATTGTCAAGTATCCTTTCATCCGATAGTGACCCAATCCGCATAACTGAGCACAAGCAATTTCAAATCCTTTTCCTTGACGGGCAGAGCCGAGAGTTATTTTTAGGAATTCTTCAGTCGTCATGGTTGCTTCAAACCAAACAGGAATTTCCATACCCGGAATAGCATCCTGTTTTACACGTAATTCAGGCAGACCAAAACTATGAATTACATCCTTAGATGATAGTGAAATATTTATGGGTTTATTGACAGGAATATGCAATTGATTAATTGTAAAGATATCATCTTTCGCAAATTCATCGCTGCGATCTAATCCAATGGGGTTTTCGGCTTCATCCACATCCTCAACTGAAGTTTTACCGAATACACCATCGGGCCCAGGATAGTGAATATTCCATGCGAATTGCTGCGCGACAACACGAATCTGAACAGCTTCATAGCCCTTAGGAACATCATTCACACGGCTAGCCCAAATAGGAAAAGCAAATCCTATAAGTAACACAACTTCTATCACCGCGACAGTTACTTCTAAATAAGATGAAAAATGGCTTTTCATACCATCGCGATCGGCCGTAGAATTTTTTGAGGCACGAAAACGAAATAGTGTGTAAATAAAGTATGTTCCCCACCCTACAAATAAGATGAGCATTAACCAATGAACTAACACAATAATTTGATCGATTTCCGGTCCTGATGTAGATGCCGTGACTGATGGCAGTCCGAAATATCTAAGCAGTTCTAACACCTCAGATCACCTCCAAATTAATTCTTTTTTCTTTTGAGTGATTTTGCATATGCCTTGGCACGACGATTCAGCACATAAATAGACGATCCAAGCCCGCCCAAGACTGTTCCAGTAATACCAAGCATCGCAATAATAGCTTTATTCAACCCCTGAGAGGCCGCTGCATTAGGATTACCAAAACAGGTGGCACAGGCATAGCTTACTTCCGGTAGAAGCACCACACCTAAGACCAATGCAATAATAATTTTTTTTGTCATCAGGAAAGCGTTTTAAATTTTTTAAGAACTTGTATTCCGTAAACAACCAATCCTACTCCTATCAAAAATGAAACAATCGCTAATAGTACCGATTGATTCCATTCCCAAATGCCAAACCAAATTGTAATAGCGATGGAAAGAACGATAAACAGAATGTGAAATGATTTAATGGACATCTTAAATCCTCGCTTGATCCAACATTGCACCCAACGGTACAAACATTAAAATAATAAAAGCAGCAGCGGTTGCTAACAAGGTCCAATAAATGGTTGTTTTTTCATCAATTAAATGCATGAAATAACAGGCCACCAGTGATCCTTTAATACTGGCCACGATTAGGGCCAATGTCACCGCTGAAGCTACACCTAGATCCAAATAAGAGATTCCAACCGTAACAACGGTAAGAAAAGCCAAAGCCACAAAGACCGTGGCATAAGTTTTTATATGATGTTTTACTTCTTCTGGAGTTAAATCCGCCATATTAATTCCTTATAATAAGTAAAGGACTGGAAATAGAAAAATCCAAACCAAGTCTACGAAGTGCCAGTAAAGGCCCACAATTTCTATCCGATTAGTAAATCGTTCGGGGTCAGTTTTCCACATTTTTGCTCCTGGAATCCAAAAATAGAAGATGACTAAGATACCGCCAATAATATGGAGCACATGAAGACCCGTCATGGTGAAATAAATTCCCAAAAAATTATTAGTTGAGGGAAATAATCCATGATCAAATTTTGCTGTATATTCAAAATATTTTACCACAAGGAATGCACATGCAAGTAGCAAAGTAATTCCAGTATATAATTTGAATTTACCAAAATCTTTCAGCTTTAGTGACGCCCAACTCAGAACCATCGTAACGGATGAAGTAATCAAAAACAGGGTATTCATTGTTGCTAAAGGGACATTCAAAATATCCGCCCCTGTTGGCCATGTTTCAACACCTGTTCGTAAAAAGATATAGGCAGAAAACAAGCCACCAAACAACATGACTTCTGAGGCAAGAAACAACCAAACACCTAACTTCCCGTTGTAAAGACCTGTATCAGGTCTGTCTTTAACGGTATATGGGATATCCATAAATCTTTTAACCCTTCTCACTTTGCGGTGTAAAATCTTTATCTGCGCCGGGCACACTATATTCGTAAGGCCCGCGATAAACGGTTGGTACCGTTTCAAAATTACCATGTCCTAATGGCGGTGAAGTAGTGTCGGTCCACTCAATAGTCGTTGCACCCCAGGGATTTAATTCACCTGTTTTCTTACTCATAAGACTCATGATCATATTCACAATGAAAAATATCTGGGCCAACCCAAGCATCCATGCAGAAACGGACATAACTTCATTCAAATAAAGTACGTCTGCAGCATGGGCGTAAATTTCGCCACCATCCCAAAGGCGACGAGACACACCCGCTAAACCCTGAACAAACATAGGCATAAAAATGCCATTCATAAAAATAAATGACGAATAAAAATGCAGCTTACCCAATGTCTCGTTTGTACGTTTTCCAGTCATTTTGGGAAACCAATAATAGATTCCGGCAAAGAGAGCAAATATTGTTCCCGGTGCAACCACATAATGAAAATGGCCAATGACATAATATGTATCATGAAGATGAATATCTGCTGCTGCCAAACCAAGAGGAAGTCCTGTCAAACCCCCGATACCAAACATCGGTATGAATCCAAGAGCAAAAAGCATGGGCGTGTTAAATCGAATTGAACCGCCCCAAAGAGAAAGAAACAATGTTGTTAGAATTACCACTGATGGTATTGAAATAATCATGGTGGTGGTTTGAAAAAAGGCACCGATGGATGTTC
>Ga0308019_10001445_pt1 | contig 14408 bp, 8 predicted proteins | sample Neamet284_FD_203135 | JGI IMG/M metagenome (GOLD analysis project Ga0308019, IMG submission 203135) | Marine microbial communities from water near the shore, Antarctic Ocean - #284 | ecosystem: Environmental > Aquatic > Marine > Unclassified | place: Southern Ocean | collected 2014-10-01 | reverse complement strand
GATCAATGGCATAAGAAAGCGCTTTACGAACACGTACGTCGTTAAACGGTGCCTTTTGCACGTTCATAATGTAGTAGTAAGTACAAAGTTTAGGTGTGATGTAAATCTCATCGCCCATTTCTGCACGCAGTGGCTTAATTTGTTCTGTTGGGAATGAACCTACATCCAGTTCACCAGAACGATAACGTGCAAGAGACGCGCTAGCAGCTTCAATAGGCAAATGTGTTACCTTGTTAATGATCGTTTCAGCATCATTCCAGTAGTTAGTGTTACGGGTCATGACCATACGCTCGTTTACACGCCATTCGCTAAGACTATATGCACCGTTAGTGACGATGTTTTCTGGCTTAGTCCAGCTGTCGCCATGAGCTTCAACAGTGGCCTGATGTACTGGGAACATTGTAGTATGGGCAACCATCTTCGCGAAGAAAGCTACTGGAGCGTCAAGTGTTACTTCAAAAGTGAAGTCATCTACAGCGCGAACACCCAATTCACTTGACTCTTTTTCACCAGCAATGATTGCACTTGCATTGGTGATACCCGGAATTTCAATGAACCATGAATAAGGTGATCCCGTCGCTGGCTTTACTGCCCGCTGCCAAGCAAATACGAAATCGTGAGCAGTAACTGTGTCACCGTTAGACCACTTAGCATTCTTGCGTAAGTTAAAGGTATAAACCGTGTTGTCATCGTTAGTAGAGTAATCTGTTGCTACACCAGGTAGTTCATCACCATTACGGCCTTGGTTTAGCAAACCTTCAAACAAGTCACGTGCAAGGTTAGCACCTGGAACTCCTTCGATTTTCTGTGGGTCAAGGGAGCCAGGTTCGGCACCGTTGTCACGGACAAATTCTTGTACGTCCGCTAACTTTGTGCCTGCGGGCACATCAGCAGCTAATAGTTGAGGAGCAAAGCTTGTGGCAGCTACTGCGCTGGCCAACAACATACTTTGAAGTAGTTTAGTTTTATTCATTTTAGATAACCTCCAACAGGTCCATTCATTATTATTAGACACGTTTTATACGCGACCTTTTAGTTACTTCTAAATCACACACGTCAGCCCAATCACCTTGTTCTGATGGTCAAAAAGTATGCAATGCAAAAACAGGAAAATAAATGTAAACTTTACATAGATTACTGCATGTTTTAATAAATTCGATTTCACCTTATGAACAGCCCTATAGCATCACACAATTTAATACTACAATATCAAAGACTTAGTGCTCACTTTAATCGACAAAATGAGGTCCTCACTACGGTTGACGAGCTAGCTGATGCCCTGTGTTGCACGCGAAGAAATGTGAACTTAGTATTGAGTAAAATGAGTATTCAGGACTGGTTGGTGTGGGTTCCGAGTAGAGGAAGAGGGAAAAAGTCTCGTTTAACCTTGTTAGCAAAGGACTCTAATCTTACTGTACAACTGGCTATTCAAACCGCTAACCAAGGTCACTTAGAAGACGCTTTTGGTATGCTTAACAGTGGCAACGAAAAAACAGCTTTGTTTGATTATTTGAAGACTCAGTTGGGTTTTCAAGGACATAAAAACCAAAGTTTACGTATGCCCTATCATCGGCAGATTGCAGAACTAAATCCCGCCCAAGCGACTCGAATGACCGAGATCCACATGATTCATCAAATCATGGATAATTTGGTGGTATTTGAGAAGTCTAGCCAAACAATAAAACCTCATTTAGCCCACAGTTGGCGTGTTAATGAAGACTCAACTAGATGGACATTTTTCTTGCGGCCAGGGATCAGTTTTCACCATGGGCGGCCGCTGATTGCAGATGATGCTAAGGCTACGTTAATACACCTGAGAGACAGTCATGGTCCTTTTCAACGATTGTACCGACATATTATCGATGTCAGCTGCCCTACTTCCTACACCGTAGAGGTACAGTTAGCCCAGAAAGATCACCTATTTTTGCACCTATTAAGTAATCAAAGCAGCGTTATTCAACCCTATGAGTTAATGCACCAAAAAGACTTCTACTCACACCCAGTGGGTACAGGGCCCTTTAAAATTGCAAGCAACAACTCATTCCAACTTAAGTTAGAAGCAAACGACCAGTACTTTAAAGAAAGAGCATTATTAGACGGTGTTGAAATCTTATTCTTTACCAACGAAGAAAAGGCGTTAGAAAACCCTTCGGACCTATACCTGACTACCAGCCATACTAATAAATACCAGAGTATGCAGCACAACTCCAAAGTAGAAATTGGTTACCAATATTTATTATTCAATGTTGAAAACAAACATTCCCCAGTGCAGGATCTACGCATTCGCCGTTGCATTCGTTCCATGATAGACGGCCAAGCCATGGTGCAGGACCTTGGAGGTGAGCGCGCCTCCGTTGCACAAAGATTATTGCCCGAATGGGAACACGATACTCAAAGATTAATGTTCCAAGTTCGACCACGCATGCCCATGCGCCTTGAGCGCCCGCTTAAAATTTGCACCTATGATGTACATATAGAAGATGCAAGATGGATCCAAAAAACACTAGCAGGGTTCGATATACCTACAGAATTGATGGTTTTGGACTACCACGAATTTTCAGACCCTAGTCATTGGTTAGAAGCCGACCTTGTCTTGTCTGGTGAAGCACTTGACGACAACTTAGAGATGTCACTGTATGAATGGTTTGCCACCCAACGGTCTCTACAGCACTGCATGGGCCTAGAGCAGCGGGAGGTTATCGCTGACAAACTCAATAAAGCACTCGCCTTACCAAGCAAAATACAACGTATGGACGCATTTAGATTAATGGACATTCACCTGCAACAAGAGCTGGTATTACTGCCCCTCTACCACCACCAACAACAAATGCATTACGGTGAAGGCATTCGAGGGCTTCACTTAAATAGTTTAGGCTGGGTAGATTTTAAAGATATTTGGTTTGATGATGGGCGCTAAGGCGCCTTGTAATCACGGTGGTTCTTGTAGGGTCGAAATATATTACAAGTCATCCGCATCGATGGCCATCACACTGCTACTTCCTGCAACAATAGAACGACGATGAGCCTCAAAACGCGGCAATATGTGGTCTAAGTAATAGGCCACAGTCACCAACTTATTGGCTTTAAAGTTATCATTCTCTTCCATAGCCACTAAAGCAGCACTACGAATCATTTGCCATGCGCCACAAACATAGCCACTTAGCATTAATAAATCAAAACTTATGGCCCCAGCAAACATAACATCACCTTGGGCGTTTTCAAGCAATCCCTGATAGCTAGATTCAAGCCCATCGATGGCTTCAGACATATAACCCTGATGCCGCTGGCTTACAGCATGACCGTGCAAAGTAAGATCATCACGCATTTGTTGCACAAGGTCAGCCATCGCTGCGCCCTGGTCGAATAAGGTTTTTCTGCCAACTAAGTCTAATGCTTGGATACCCGTCGTTCCCTCATAGATAGTAAGTATTCGTGCATCTCTTTGATGTTGTGCTGCACCGGTTTCTTCTATAAAACCCATACCGCCATGTATCTGTACACCTAAGGAGGTGACTTCTTGAGAAACCTCAGTACACCAGCCTTTAGCGATGGGAGTTAATAAGCCCACACGCTTTAGCGCTAACCCTCTGGTAGAGGCATCTGTGGCTTTATGACTTAAATCAATTTGCGCTGCAGTCACATAAGCAATGGCTCTGCCTGCTTCAGTGAGACTACGCATGGTCATCAGCATACGCCGCACGTCTGGGTGATGAATGATAGCGCCGCGCTGCTTAGTGCCTGGGGCAGCACATTGTACACGGTCTCTGGCGTACTCTAATGCACCTTGATAAGCACGATCTGACAGACCAACGCCTTGCAAGCCTACTACTAAACGCTCGTTGTTCATCATCGTAAACATAGCAGATAAGCCTTGGTGCGGTTGGCCAACAAGGTAACCAATAGCACCGTCCTTGTCACCATAACTCATCACACATGTTGGACTGGCGTGAATACCCATCTTATGCTCTACATTAATGGCGTAGGCATCATTCCGCTCACCTAAACTACCGTCTGCATTGACAAGGAATTTAGGTACCAGAAATAAGGAAATACCTTTTACACCATCTGGGGCGCCAGGCAATTTTGCCAATACTAGATGGATAATGTTATCTGTCATGTCGTGATCACCCCAAGTGATAAAGATCTTCTGACCTTTAATCAGATAATGATCTCCATTTGGGGTGGCCGTAGACGTAATAACGGCCAAGTCTGTGCCTGCATGGGGCTCAGTAAGATTCATTGTCCCTGTCCATTCACCGCTAATCATTTTAGCTAAGTAGATGTCCTTCAATACTTCACTACCATGGGCAGCAATAGCTTCCGTAGCTCCTGCAGTAAGCATAGGGCAAAGTCCAAGGGACATATTAGCCGCGTTCATCATTTCGGCTACGGGCATAGAAAAGCTAAAGGGTAAACCTTGGCCACCATATTGCTCGTCAAAATAAAGGCTACTCCACCCTCCTTGAGCGTATTCTTGATAGGCTTCTTTAAATCCATTGGCCGGTTTAACACCTTCTGGCGTTAATGTAACACCCTGTTGATCTCCAGTGGCGTTAATAGGAGACCATACTTGGCTAGCTAATTTATTAGCTTCTGACAACACTGCTTGTAACAAGTCTTCACAGGCGTCTTCATTACCAATAGCTATCGCGAAGTTAGGCAAATCTAGCAAACGATTAACTACAAAATTCATTTCTTCTAAAGGGGCTTGATAGTCGCTCATGGCATTTGCTCTTTTGTGTTAATGTTTAGTTGCACGTATGTATATCAATTTAGGGTAATTTTAGCCTGACATTTGTAGCTAAGCGAAATAATGCCTATCATGCTGACCCACGGGTTCCACGGAGAACTCATGAGACAACTGTTAAAGGAGCAAAATGTGGTTAACCAACATGGTTATTACTTAGAAGATTTGAGCGTTGGCATGACATCCAGCTTTGAAAAGACCATCACAGCAAAGGATATTGATGCCTTTGCTGTGATCACGGGAGACACTAACCCAGTCCACTTAGATGAAGAGTACGCGGCAACTACACCGTTTAAAGCACGTATTGCCCACGGCATGATGAGCGCAGGGTTAATTTCTACGGTGCTAGGAACACAATTACCCGGACCTGGTTGTATTTATTTAGACCAGCAAATTAAATTCAGAGCGCCTGTTTTTATAGAAGACACTGTTGTAGCAACCGTGACTATAGAAGACATTAACCAGCGCCGGGGCCGTGTCACTCTAAAAACTCAGTGTTTTGTGAATGACAAGCTGGTAGCTGATGGTACGGCATCAATGATGGTTGATAAGAAAGGCTAAAAAAACCTATAGCTTAGCAGCTATACGCCTTATTTCTTCTTCGCGCGCGATAAGTGTGCGTTGAAGTTCATTGAGCTTATTATTAATTTGGAAGTTTTCACCGTCTCTAGATTTTAGTAACGTACGTAAGTCTGCTTCTCGTCTGGCCGTATCTAATTTGTCTACCATCGTGCGATTTTTCAATTCCTTTATCTCGAACTCAAGTTGTTGAAGTTCACTTTCCAGGCGCTTTAAGCGGTTTGTCGATGCCAATGCTTGGCTGGTAGACTTAGACAAATTGCGAGATTGACTGGTAACCTCCCCTCTGTACTTGCGTAATTCCTCATCCTGACTGCGAATCTGGCTAAACTGAGTATCATGGGTTACAGAACTTCTCGCCACCTCACCTTGCAAGTCTTGGACTTGGGAATTCAATGCTGTTTCCTTTTTGCCCCATTCGTCACGTAACTTATCCAATTGATGACTGTAATAGCTCATCTTGCTTTTTACTTTACTGATGCTTTCTTGATGACGGGTCATCTCTTCTTTCATACGATTATCTAGCAGCTTCTTGGCCTCTTCACTGCTAGCCTGGGCACGTTTCATTTCACCGTTAGATTCGGCCACTTTATGACTCATAGAGCTGACATTAGTCTCTGCTGACTGCAGATTGCTGCGCAGCATTGCCCGCTCGGCTTCCAAATTTTTAACGCTATGTTGGCTTTCACTTAACTGAACACGCAACCGCTGGTTGGAGTCTTCTAAGGCTTCGAGTTGGGCTTTAGATAAATAGAGTTCATCTTCCAAAGCAATGCCAACAGCAGCTGCCTGGCTATCATTATTTGCAGCTAACTCAAGCTCTAAACGTGCATCTTTAACCGCATTTTTCCAAATCAATTGTACTGATTGATAAACAGTTTCTGGAACATCTGGACGGTGACGGGAATTCATACTGTGGCGAAAAGTGACTCGACTTTCCTGTTCCATCCACCAATGCTCCAGCTTACTGGTTAATTCATCAGAGGCTTCGATATCCATTGCATCTGCAATCGCTGGCACACTAATCTGTTTACCAGAGAACATCATTTCATTAGCCAACGCGTATACTTTAGCTGTATCGATAAGATCACCCATGGGGTCTATATGTCTCCAATAATCACAAATATTTCAAACCATAAAGGTTTGGCAAGTATTTAAAAGTCTAACTTATTTTGCTTATGCAGGCACCATTTTGCGCAGCACAAATTTTTGTATTTTACCTGTGGCTGTTTTCGGTAAAGCCCCAAAAACAACATGTTTGGGCACTTTAAAGCGCGCCATATTGTCCTTACAATAGCTAATCAACTCTTCCGCTGCAACGACAGTGCCCGGTTTAAGCGTTATAAATGCACATGGAGTTTCTCCCCACTTTTCATCAGGCCTTGCCACAACTGCCGCCTCTAACACGGCTGGATGACTATACAAAACACCCTCAAGCTCAATTGAAGAAATATTTTCTCCGCCAGAAATGATGATATCTTTTGCTCGGTCCTTAATTTCCATGTACCCATCTTCATGCCAAACAGCAAGATCTCCGGTACGGAACCAGCCACCATCAAAGGCCTCCACTGTGGCTGTTGGGTTCTTGAGGTAACCTTTCATTACCATATTACCACGTAGGCATATTTCACCAATGGTCTCGCCATCCTTAGGTACAGGCTTCATGGTATCCGTATTCATTACCACGTGGTCCTCTTGGCCTGGGCCTCTTACGCCTTGGCGAGACTTTAAAGCAGCCTGTTGCGGCTTTGATAAATGGCCCCAAAGGTCTGGCTGCCATTCACAAATAACACAGGCCCCATACGTTTCTGTTAGGCCGTAAACGTGAGTCACTTCAAAGCCCAAGTCTTCCATGGCTTCGATAACAGCAGCCGGAGGCGCCGCACCCGCTGTCATGACTTTAACTTGGTGCTGGATACCTTGTTTATATTTGTCATCGGCGTTATTAATCATATTAAGCACAATCGGAGCACCACCAAAATGGGTAACTTTTTCTTGTCTAATAAGATCGAGCATTACTTCTGGCTTTAAATGGCGAATAAATACGTTAGTTCCAGCTAATAATGCCGTGGTCCACGGAAAACACCAACCGTTGCAATGAAACATCGGAACCACGGTCATAAAGGTCGGGTATTTCGGCATGTCCCATGTGAGAGCCATGTTCATGGCCATTAAATAAGCCCCTCGGTGATGATAAACCACCCCTTTGGGGTTACCTGTCGTGCCGGAAGTATAATTTAGGCTAATGGCTTGCCACTCATCCGCTGGCATATCCCATTGACTATCTTTATCGCCTTCTGCTAAAAGTGCTTCATAGGTCAGCTCCCCGATAAGTCGACCACCCTCAAACGTTGGGTCATCTATATCAACAACCAAGGGTGTTGCTTTGCACAGGGTAAGCGCTAGGGAAACAGTTTCGGAAAACTCACGATCTACAAACACCACTTTAGTTTCTGCATGATCAAAAATAAAGCCAATAGTTGCTGCGTCTAAACGCGTATTAATTGCATTGAGTACTGCACCTGCCATGGGCACGCTATAATGAGATTCGAAAAGTTCGGGTCCGTTATGGGATACTACGGATACCGTGTCTCCCAAACCAACACCTCTATTTTTAAGAGCATCTGCGATAGCACAAGAACGTTGGTACGTTTGCAACCAAGTGCGGCGTATGTCGCCATAGACTTGAGCGTCTATAGATGGATACACCTGCGCAGCCCGTTTAAGCAACGATAATGGCGAAAGGCTTTGAAAATTAGCCTGGTTCTTATCGAGATCAGTGTTATACATAAGCGCACCTAGGTGTGTATTTAGACGGATTGCAGCATAGCTAAAGAAATCGTATAGCGCCAGCAGCAGTACGTATTAGTCGGACATTAGCTCAAACGTTCAACAGCGTGCTGTAGACGCAGATCTAAGGGAGCACGTACATCAATTTTCTTTTCTGTACTAGGATCAACCAAGCGTAACTGAGCCGCATGCAAGAATAATCGATTTAACCCTAATTGCCGCTGCACCTGATTAACTTCATCTACCCCGTACTTGGGATCGCCGACAATTGGGTGGCCCATATGCTGACAGTGCACACGAATTTGGTGAGTTCTACCCGTGATAGGCCTAGCCTCTATTAAAGTAAACTGACCTAAATTTTGTAACACTCTATACCGAGTAATACTACGTTTGCCTTCCTGAACAACGCGCACCATACGCTCACCAGATTGCACCACATTTTTCAACAAGGGTGCATCTACTTTTTGACAGGATTTAGGCCAACCGCCAATCACCAAAGCTTGATATACCTTGTCGATGCCACCGTCCCTAAGTTGGGCATGAATAGCCCTTAAAGTTGAACGCTTTTTGGCCACCATAATACAACCTGATGTATCTCTATCTAAACGATGAACAAGTTCTAACGAACGCTCATTAGGGTATAGCTGACGCAAGCTTTCTATTAAGCCAAGGTTAATACCACTGCCACCATGAACAGCTAAGCCATGAGGTTTATTAATAATTAATAAGCCCGGGCTTTCATATAAAATCGCATCACGTAACTGCTTTTCTAATCCTTTACCAACTGCTGCAGGTGTATTCGGCTCCGGAAGTTTAACCGGAGGAACACGCACAATATCGCCATCCTTTAGCTTGTAGTCAGGCTTAATTCGGCCTTTATTGACACGTACCTCTCCCTTCCTAACGATACGGTATATTAAGCTTTTAGGCGCTCCTTTAAGATGCGTCATAAGAAAATTATCAATGCGCTGACCTGCCCTATCATCATCGATAGAGACAAATTTAACAGCAGTGGCAGTTAATGCGGGAGGAGGAGTCGGCTTTTGTGGCATAAATGAAAAACTAATGGCTTTATTAATTGCGGGGTAAGGGCGTGAATGGTAACATAGCAGCCACTGAAACTGACATTAAATCAGTTGTTGGGCACAAATTTAATAGCCCTGTTCAGTTAACAAATTTTTAGGTGGGGCCTGACAAACCCAACCCGTTGATTTTGCCGTTAATGCTTAATGTATACCTAGCACCGCAAAATCCAAATGAAATAGGCTGTAACTTGGGGTATTCCCAGTTATTTAACGTAAAACCACCCGTTTTACCCAGTTACGGCGAATTAATTTATGCTTGGTGTTTAGGTGTAGATGTACCCTACCCATGGACCGGTCTGAACAAGAATTACAGTGCTAAAGTAAGCACGCAAAGGCAATAGCCAAATCAATAGAATAAACAGAGCCTTTTGAATTTGAACTGAGCTGCTGGTGAGTTAACTTAAAGGTTAACCTATATGATTGATATTGTTAGATAAAACAGACCATTAACATAGTATGAACTGCGTAATGCAGGGCATATTTATCCGAGAAGGTAACGGTTTCCTGCACCGTAAGGGCTTTTATTAGCCCTCGTACACCCGTAAACATATTAATTGCCGTAGGGTAAATGGGTTTCAAGAAATTGAATACCATGAAAAGAATGCTAATTAATGCAACTCACTCCGAGGAGTTGCGCGTTGCACTGGTCGATGGCCAGCGTATGTACGACCTAGATATCGAATCTGGCGCTCGTGAACAAAAGAAGGCCAATATTTACCGTGGCCGCATCACCCGTGTAGAACCTAGCTTAGAAGCTGCGTTTGTTGACTATGGCGCAGAACGTCATGGCTTCTTACCTCTTAAAGAAATCTCGCGCGAATATTTTAAAGACCCGTCACAAAGTGGCCGCTCTAGCATCCGTGAGCTTGTTAAAGAAGGTCTGGAAATTGTTGTTCAAGTGGACAAAGAGGAACGTGGCAATAAAGGTGCAGCCTTAACCACATTCATCAGCCTTGCTGGCCGTTATCTGGTATTGATGCCTAATAACCCTCGTGCTGGCGGCATCTCCCGTCGTATTGAAGGTGAAGAAAGGTCTCAACTACGTGACGTAATGAACCAACTTACTGTACCTGCTGAGTCGGGCGTAATTGTTCGCACCGCAGGTATTGGCCGCAGTGCCGAAGACATCCAATGGGATCTAGACTACTTACAGCAGTTGTGGGAATCAATCACTGCCGCTTCTGACAAGCACCCTGCACCTTTCCTAATTTATCAAGAAAGTAACGTCATCATTCGCGCGATGCGTGATTACTTGCGTCAAGATATTGGCGAAGTATTGATTGACGAGCCTAAAGTTTACCAAGACGTACTAACCTTTGTGCAGCAAGTAATGCCTAGTTATGAGAACAAGATCAAGTTCTATGACCAAGAAATTCCGTTATTCAACCGCTTCCAAATTGAATCTCAAATTGAAACCGCTTTCCAGCGTGAAGTTACCCTTCCATCTGGCGGCGCTATTGTAATCGATCCGACAGAAGCTTTGGTGTCTATCGACATTAACTCAGCTCGTGCCACCAAAGGCAGCGACATCGAAGAAACGGCATTAAATACCAACCTAGAAGCAGCAGAAGAAATTGCTCGCCAGTTACGGTTACGTGACATGGGCGGTTTAGTGGTCATCGACTTTATTGACATGGGCCCTATGCGTAACCAACGTGCCGTAGAAAACAAACTACGTGACAGCTTAAAGCTTGATCGTGCCCGAGTGCAGGTTGGACGTATCTCTCGCTTTGGTTTAATGGAAATGTCTCGCCAACGCTTGCGCCCTTCACTTGGTGAAACGTCGGGTATTGTTTGCCCACGCTGTAGTGGCCAAGGCAGCATCCGTGACGTTGCATCATTAGCCTTGTCCATCATTCGCTTAATCAACGAAGAAGCAAGCAAAGACCGCTCAGCAGAAATACGCGTAGTACTGCCAGTTAACATGGCGACTTACCTACTGAATGAGAAACGCGCTGAAATTTTAGAAGTCGAAAAAGCGGCTGGTGTTCGGGTAGTGATTATTCCAAACCCACAAATGGACACACCACACTTTGAAGTCAGCCGCTTGCGGGATGACCATGAAGCAGCTCAAGCCGGTGAAACTAGCTACGAAATAGACTTGGTTCAACATCACTTTGATGCCAAGGAATTTGATGCGAAAACACCTCTAGCTATGGAAAAGCCAGCAGTTGAAAGCATTCAACCCGCCAAACCAGCTCCAGAAACAGGCGCTTCTGCTCCTGCATCTGCACCTGTTAAAGCTAGAACCACTCAAGCGAAGCCTGCCAAAACTACAGGTTTAGGTGCACGTATCGTTCGCGCCCTAGGCCGTTTAATTAACGGCGAGCCAAAAGCAAAAGTAGAAGAAAAAGCGCCCGTTAAGGTCCCAACTTCTCGCAACGAGTCACGTAATAGTTCGCGCAACAGTCAAAATCGTAACCAAAACGATGATCGTCGCCGTGGTCGTAACGGTAACCGACGCAACGATTCACGCGATGAAAAGCGTAACGAAGCAAGCTCAGACTCTCGGAGTGCGCCACGTAACGAATCTAATACAGACTCTCGTAACGCGCCACGTAACGAATCTAATACAGACTCTCGTAACGCGCCACGCAACGAATCTAATGCAGACTCTCGTAAAGCGTCACGTAACGGAGCTAATACGGACTCTCGCAACGAAGGACGTACTGAAGAGCGTAAGAACGACAGCAATAGCGATGAGAAGCGCAACAATCGTCGCCAGGACACGCGCAACAAGAGTCGCGAGCCTAAGGCTGTCCAAGCTGTTGAGGCTATTACACAGGCCCCAGCAGTGCCAGAGGAAGCTTATGAGTCGAATGCAAACCGCACTCGAGATCAAAAGCGTCGTCGTGATCGTAGCGGCAAGCGTAGCAACCCTAATTCACAGGCAGAACAAACCTTAGAAGCAAATAACGATACAGTTGCTGAAGAGATTTTAAGCCCTGAAGTTATAGCGCCAACTGAAGCCGTGCCTACTCTAGCTGTTGAGACTAGTTCTGATACTGAAACAGCACCTAAAACAGAAACTAGTGATAAAAAACCTCGCCAACGTAAACCGCGTGAACGCAAGCCTAAAGAAGCTAAGCCAACCGAAAGCCCACAAGCTTCTGCTGACGCAGTTGTTGAAAAAGCTGTCGAAGTTATCGCTACGGCCGTTGTCGAAAGTGTTTCTGAAAGCCCTAGCGAAGTTGTGGCTGCACCCTCTCCAGAAGTCGTTGCGGAAGTGAAGGCAGACACTCCTGTAGAAACGCCCACCGCAGAAAAGACTCCAGTAGTTGTAGAAGTCCCAGTTGTAGAGGCCCCTGTTGTAGAGGCCCCTGTTGTAGAGGCCCCAGAAGTTATCGTTGAGAAAGTTGCTGAAACTGAAGCTGCGGTTACTTTAGAAGAAGTAAAGGCAGTGCCTACTGCCGAAGCACCTGCACCACGCCCTTCTGGCCAACGTGCTCACAACGACCCCCGCGAGAAGCGTCGTCGTGAAAAAGCTGCAGCTGAGCAAGCCGCAGCTAACGAAGGTTAAGTTAAACTTATAGGTAAAACTCACCTCGGCTGTTAAACAGCCGAGGTTCTATTTCTAATATCACTCCGAATGTTGCGGCCACATCGGCTTTAATACGTTCAGCCAAATCTAATACATCTTTGCCCGTAGCGGCGCCAGAACAAACCAAGACTAATGCTTGATGTTCATGAACCCCCACATCACCTTGTCTAAACCCTTTCCAACCTAACTGGTCAATCAACCACCCAGCAGCTAATTTGTGATTATTGGAGTCTACAGCGTAAGCTACAAGGCCTGGCCACTGTTGTGCTAATGTTTGTTTTTGGCTAACGCTCACTATCGGGTTCTTAAAAAAACTGCCCACATTGGGAAACTGTTTTGGGTCTGGCAGTTTGGAGCGACGAATATGGATCACCGCATCTCGCACTTGCTGTGGTGAAGCAGTTGTCGCTAGGTCACCCGAAAGGGACATGATCGTCTCTGCAATGATGCCATAGCTAACTTGAGGCTCACTACCATAGCTCAAGGACAATTGAACTTGGGTAACAATCCATCCTCGATGACGCTTAAATACACTGTCTCTATAGCCAAATTCACACTCATCTTCGGCGAGCTCAAAAACCTTTCCAGTATCGAAATCAAACACCTGGACACTATATAGGCAGTGTTTGATTTCAGTACCATAAGCGCCGATATTTTGAATAGGTGCGGCGCCTACCTGCCCCGGGATCAGTGATAAATTTTCTAAACCACACGCTCCACGTGTGACCGACTCTGCAACCAAAAGGTCCCATTCATAACCTGCTTGCGCACTAACAATGAACCTTTCAGATGCGTTTTCTAACTCTTTTTTGCCAGGCCAAAATATCTGATCCATCGCCATAAACATGACTAACCCGTCAAAGTCCTGAGTCAGTACAAGGTTACTGCCGCCACCCACAAGCAACCACGGGAGCCGTTTATTTTGACAAAATTCTCGAGCGTCGCGTAAATCATCAATACAGTTTATAGCAACAAAATAGGCGGCTTTAACGTCTAAACTAAGGGTGTTATGGGTTTTTAGGCTAACATCGCGCTGCAGTTTCATTAACTTTCCAGAGCTATTGCAGCAAGGAATTGACGCATATGTATTAAGTCTTCATAAGTGTCCACTCCTGCAGGCATTCCTTCAGGCGCCAAGTCCACATGAATACTTTCGCCGTAATGCAGCGCTCTAAGCTGCTCAAGGCTTTCAAGTATTTCATAGCTTGCCTGGGGCCAAGTAACATAGCGGTGTAAAAAGCCTACGCGATAGGCATAAAGCCCTATGTGGCGAAGGTATACATCTGTCTGCATAAGTTTAGTGTCCGCTTCACTCCAACTCCTGTCCCATGGCACAGGCGCTCGCGAGAAATACATCGCCATATTGGCTGCGTTACGCACTAGCTTCACAGCATTAGCATCACACACCTGTGCAATATCATTAACAGGCTCAGCTAAAGTTGCGATGGACGCATTGGAATGCTGTTGTAGGTTGTTGGCCACTTGATTAATTAAATTCGGCGGAATTAAGGGTTCATCCCCTTGTACGTTCACAACAATATGATCATCCGGCAAAGCTAGATACTTCACAACCTCTTGCAACCGATCGGTGCCCGTAGCATGGTCTTCACGGGTCATGATTACCTTGTCACAAAACTCTTTTGCGTGATTCTCAATGTCTGTATGG
>Ga0308019_10001444_pt1 | contig 14412 bp, 16 predicted proteins | sample Neamet284_FD_203135 | JGI IMG/M metagenome (GOLD analysis project Ga0308019, IMG submission 203135) | Marine microbial communities from water near the shore, Antarctic Ocean - #284 | ecosystem: Environmental > Aquatic > Marine > Unclassified | place: Southern Ocean | collected 2014-10-01 | reverse complement strand
TAAAATTAGAGCAAATCCAACATAAAAATCAAAACTCATTAATTCGTTTTTCCCAAAAAATATCAAAGATAGTATAACAGCATATACAGGTTCAAGGTTTATTATTATCATAAATGAAAATGGAGATAGATTTCGCATCACTTTGACAGAACCAACATGAGCGTAGGCAGTGCAAATTGATCCTAAAATCAGTAATAAAAACATATCATTTCGACTAAATTCAAATAATGTATTTATTTGATCTGTTTCAAACAACATATAAACAGATATTGCAGACCATCCAATGAAAAGTTCGTAAAAGGTGATTGATGAAGGAGAAAGTTTTTCTTTTACTAGCTTACTATTTAAAAGTGTAAAAATTACACTTAAAATAGTTGCTAAAAATGCAATTGACATTCCAATGTATTGATCGAATTCTGCTCTGAAAATAATAATTAGACCAATCAATGTAATTGAACCAAATGTTAACTCTTTTATTGAAAATTTTCTTTTAAACACAATAGGTTCAATCAATGATGTCATAAAAGCACCCGAGGCCATTATTGATAAGGTTAAAGAAACTCCTGAAATTTTTATCGCATAAAAAAAGGCAACCCAATGAGCGGATATTAAAATTCCAGCAAATAATAATTGAATAAAATATTTTTTTTCAACATAGAACATATTTCTTTTAGTGAACAATAAATACAACCCAACTAAAATATGAGCAATAAACATTCGGTGCCAAACAATTTGAATTGAGTTTAATTCTATTATCGCGCCTAGTATAGAAGTAAATCCCCAAAGAAAAACTAGAAAATGAAAATGAATTAGATCTTTAGTTTTATCGTTTTGCATATTTTAATAAAAAAGTAGCCAAAATTCCAAAAAGAAATAGTGGAAGCCATGCTCCTAAAAAGGGAGAGAAATTTGATTTTGTTACCAAAACACCAAAGATCTTATCAAAAAAAATAAATAAAAACCCAAGAGTAATTCCAAAAGCTAAATTAACCCCCATGCCTCCCCGTCTTTTAAAAGAAGACATAGATACGGCTATAATAGTTAAAATAAAAGATGCTAGCGGTAAACTATACCTTTTATATCGCACTAATAAATGTGAATTAATCATTACAGATCCACTGTCTTTTTCTTTATTAACAAAATCATTTAAATCAAACATTGTTAGGGTTTCTGCCTTGTAATTAACTGGTGCAAGATCATCAATTTTAAAATCAAAAATAGTATCCTTCACTTGTACTTTTTCAAAAAATTCATTGTCTCCATTTACAATTCTTTTAGTATAATTTAAAAGTCGAAAAAATGAATCTTTTTCAACCCACCTAATACTTTCAGCAGTTATTTTTAATTCTAATTTTTGTTTTTTAAATTTTTCAAGTGTAAAGTTATTAGCCCTTTGTCTTAATGGGTTATAACTGCTAACATAAATAAATTCTTTGGGATTAATTTGCTTAAATAGACGCGAAGTATTTCTTTCATTTTTCTTTTTTATGTATTTAAATACAAATTCATTGTAACCTTTATTAGAGTTTGGAACTATAAACATTCCCATTCCAAACGTAATTAAAGCTATAATTGAAGCTGATATCATAAATGGCCTCATAAACCTTGTGAACGAAATCCCTGAACTTAAAATAGCTATTATCTCAGTGTTGTTTGCTAATTTTGAAGTAAACCATATAACTGACAAAAAAAGAAATATTGGAAATAAAAGGTTTGAAAAATACCAAGTAAAATCAATATAATATCCTAAAAGAGCACTTGTTGGTACCTCATTTTCTTTAAACTTATCTATTTTTTCAGCTATGTCTACCATTATTCCAATTGGAATAAATAACAAAACCATTACAAAGAAAGTTCCTAAGTATCTTTTTATGATATACCAATCAATAAGTTTCATTCTATAAACGTTGATCTAGTTGTTTTACCATTTTTATTTTCCATGGTATGAAATCTCCAGCTAATATATGTTTTCTAGATTCTCGAACCAACCAAATATAAAAAGCAAGGTTATGAATTGAACATATTTGTTTACCAAGCATCTCATTTACAGTAAAAAGATGCCTAACATAAGACTTAGAATAAGAAATATCTACAAAACAATAGTTGTCTGAATCGAGTGATGAAAAATCCAATTCCCATTTTTTATTTTTAATATTCATTGTTCCATTTGCTGTAAAAATCATACCATTTCTTGCATTTCTGGTCGGCATTACACAATCAAACATGTCAATTCCTAAAGATATATTTTCAAGCAAATTTATTGGAGTTCCTACCCCCATTAAATACCTTGGTTTATCTTCTGGTAAAATATCAGTAACCACCTCAGTCATTTCATACATTTCTTCCGCAGGTTCACCAACTGACAAACCACCTATCGCATTTCCAAAAGCATTTTTATTAGAAATATATTCTGCTGACTCTTTCCTCAGATCTTTGTAAACACTTCCTTGAACTATTGGAAAGAGAGTTTGAGAATAATCATAAATGCAATTCTCTTTCTCATTTTGAATAAAACAACGATCAAGCCAACGATGTGTTCTTTTCATTGATGTTTTTGCATATTGAAAATCACAAGGATATGGGGTGCATTCATCAAATGCCATAATTATATCAGCACCTATTTTTCTCTGTATGGAGATCGCACTTTCTGGAGTAAAAAAATGAAATGAACCATCTATGTGCGATTTAAATTTAACACCCTCCTCCTTTATCTTTCGATTTGCAGATAAAGAATAAACCTGATATCCTCCTGAGTCAGTTAAAATAGGGCTTTTCCAGTTCATGAACTTGTGAATTCCACCAGCAGATTCAATAACCTTCGTTGTTGGTCTAAGATATAGATGATAAGTGTTGGCTAATATAATATCAGGTTTAATATCATTTTCTAACTCTCTTTGATGAACACCCTTTACAGTTCCGGAAGTTCCAACTGGCATAAAAATAGGTGTTTGAATCTCTCCATGATCTGTAAAAACAGTACCAGCTCTCGCTTTTGACTGACTATCTGTTTGATGTAAATTAAATTTCATATTAGAAACAAATGATAAAGATACCAATCTATAGTTGAGAAAATTGTAATGTTAATTAATTAATAATAAACTATAAAAATTACTAAAGATTGAGCTTTGGTAATCTTGTCATTTAATGTAATATTGCTTAAAAAGTAACACACATAAAAGATGACAAATATTTTACCTTTGGAAATCCTCGTACAGCAAGTAAGAAGGGATATTCTAAGAATGGTTCACAAGGTTAACTCTGGACATCCAGGAGGTTCATTGGGTTGTGCTGAATTTTTAGTAGCATTATATAACGAGATTATGGAGCATAATCCAAAATTCAATATGAATGGTGAAAAAGAAGATATTTTCTTCTTATCAAATGGGCATATTTCTCCAGTTTTTTACAGTGTTTTAGCAAGAAGTGGATATTTTGACGTCGACGAATTGAATACATTTAGATTAATTAATTCAAGGTTGCAAGGTCATCCAACAACTCACGAAGGACTTCCGGGAATAAGAATTGCCTCAGGATCACTTGGACAAGGACTGTCGGTTGCTATTGGTGCAGCTCTAAGTAAAAAACTTAATAATGATCCCAAAACAGTATTTGTTTTAATGGGAGACGGTGAGCTTCAAGAGGGTCAAAACTGGGAGGCATTAATGTTTGCATCTGCAAAGGGGGTTGACAATATAATTGCAACTATCGATTTAAATGGAAAGCAAATTGATGGATCAACTGAAGATGTACTTAATTTGGGAAGCTTAAAATCTAAATTTGAATCATTTGGATGGAAAACATTAGAACTTGAAGAAGGTAATAATATTGAATTAATTATCTCAAAAATAAAAGAAGCAAAAAGTCATCTTGGAAAGGGAGTTCCAATAGTAATTTTAATGAAAACTGAGATGGGTAATGGTGTTGACTTCATGATGCATACTCACGCTTGGCACGGAAAAGCACCAAACGATGAGCAACTTGAAATAGCGCTTTCTCAAAATTCAGAAACACTGGGAGATTATTAACAATAATTATATGAAAAAATATATAGATACGGGTGCTAATGATACCAGATCTGGCTTCGGAGCTGGATTGACTGAGCTTGGAAGAAATAATCCAAATGTTGTTGCGTTATGTGCAGATTTGATTGGTTCACTAAAAATGAATCAATTTATAGAAGAAAACCCTAATCGATTTTTTCAAGTAGGTATTGCTGAAGCTAATATGATGGGAATTGCTGCAGGCTTGACTATTGGTGGTAAAATACCATTTACGGGAACTTTTGCGAACTTTTCTACAGGAAGGGTGTATGATCAAATCCGTCAATCAATAGCATATTCAGGTAAAAATGTAAAAATTTGTGCATCTCATGCAGGTATTACCTTAGGAGAAGATGGAGCAACTCATCAAATACTGGAAGATATTGGGCTTATGAAAATGCTTCCAGGAATGACTGTTATTAATACATGTGATTTTAATCAAACAAAAGCTGCAACTCTTGCAATAGCTGATCATATAGGTCCGGTTTATTTAAGATTTGGAAGACCAAAAGTTCCAAATTTTACTCCAGTAAAAAATTCTTTTAAAATTGGAGAAGGGGTTTTATTAAATGAAGGTAATGATGTGACTATTATTGCAACTGGTCATTTAGTTTGGGAGTCACTTAAAGCCGCAGAAGAATTATTTAAAATGGGTGTTTCAGCTGAAGTCATAAATATCCATACTATAAAGCCTTTAGATGAAGAAATTATAATAAAATCTGTTTCTAAAACTAAAGCTGTTGTTACAGCTGAAGAACATAATATTTATGGAGGACTTGGTGAAAGTGTATCCAGAACACTTTCATTAAGCCACCCATCTCCACAAGAATTTGTAGGAACAAACGATACATTTGGAGAGTCTGGCACACCCAGTCAGTTAATGGAAAAATATGGACTAAGTAGCAAGAATATCATTAAGAAAGTTGAAAAAGTTTTAAAAAGAAAATAATTTAAATGAAACATATTTTTATAATATTATTCTTGTTATACCCAATATTAGTTTTTAGTCAAATTGATTACGGATTTAAAGCTGGTGTTAACTTGAATAGTAGTTCAAGTATTTCAGTAGTTTCTGATGCTTTTGAAAATAAAATAAATAAAAGTAATTTTCAAGGGTATTATATTGGAAGCTATATCTCTTTTGATGCGGTTATTTTTGATCTTAGAACTGAAATTCAGTATAGTACAACGCAAAATAACAATGATTTAACTCAACAAAAAATTGAATTACCCATAACTGTTGGATATAAAATCATGCCTTTTTTAAGTACTTTTGTAGGTCCTTCTTTTCAATATATTTTAAATGAAAAGAGTAACTCATTCAACTTAGATGAGGTCAGTGGGAAAACAACCATAGGTTTGAATATTGGTACTCGTGTTCATTTGGGTAAACTTCAGTTTGAATTAAGATACGAGAGAGGGTTAAGTTCATTAGAAACTAAATTACTGCAAAAAAAAAGTAATATAAATGTTGCTAATATTGATAGTAGAGCATCTTTATTATCATTAGGGTTTTCTTATAAGATTAATTAGAGGTATTTGGATCTAAATAATCAGGGACCCCGTCTCCATCAGTATCATCAATAACTCCATCATTGTCTTTGTCAATCTCGTTAATGGTGAGAACACCGTCTCCATCATCATCATCATCGTATAAATTAACATTTCCATCCCCATCGGTATCATCATTTAATGGCTCTCCATCAAAATCAGTATCTTCAAGGTAAGATGCTATTCCATCGTTATCATGATCAGTGATATTCATTGTTAATAGTGAAACCTTAAAAATCAAAGGAGAGTATTGAGGTATTCCTGAGTTCGTGTTACTATAATATCCTAAACCTGAGGGAAAAAACATAACACCTTGTCCAAATCCTTCAAAATTAATAGATCCATTTTCATTTACTAAATAGCTTCCAGTCTTAAAGTTTGTAATTCCCATTCTAAATCCCTGAACTACTTGAGCTAAATCAAACCATAAAGGTAAATCACGAGAGTCAAAAATAGAACCATCAATTAGACTTCCTTCGTAGGTTACGTATGTTGAATCAATGTTTGAAGGCCTAGAAGAGTTTCCTTGTCTAGCAACCAGATAATATAATTTATGTGGAATATCAACACCATCTTGTTTGACAGTTAAGTTTTGCTCTTGAACCATACTGATGAGTGGTGTTTTATTAATATTATCTCCAGATAAAGTATCAATTTTTATTTTTAAAGAATAATCATTTGGAAAGGAATCAAAATCTTCATAATTATAAAAGTGACTTTCTAGATATGCCCTTAATTCAATATTGTCCTCAGGTGATTGTAATGAAGCGTCTCTTATAACAACCTGCTCAATGTTACTATCTTCATTATCTTCACAACTAAATAAAAATAGACACAAAACAAAATTTATAATTAAAATATTAACTTTCATATAATATAATTGCCCCGCAAGATACAATTTTACTTTATTTTTGTGTAAATTTTAAATAATTTTTAAAATGAGAATTGACCAATTATTGTGGTGTTTAAGATATTATAAATCAAGATCAATAGCGACAAACGCATGTAAAAAGGGACATATTCGTTTAAATAATCAAATTTTAAAACCTTCACGAGAGATTTTACCTCTGGATGAAATATTAGTTAGAAAAAATCAAATAAATTATGAGTTTAAAGTTTTAGACATACCTAAGTCAAGAGTGGCAGCTAAAATAATAGATATATACCGTAAAGATTTAACTAAAAATAATGCTTTTGACAATAAAGAAAAACAAAATTTAAGTAAAATAATTAATCGAAACCAGGGCTTAGGAAGGCCTACAAAAAAAGACCGAAGAGAAATTGATAATTTTACAAAAGATGAAAGAAAATAAAATTCTCACTAAAACAAATATAAGAAACGCAACTCGAAGAATAGCTTTTCAAATATATGAATCAAATATTGATAGCAAAGAAATATATCTTATTGGAATTTCATCAAATGGAATAATTTTAAGCAAACGCATTGGAGAGTTTTTAAAAAAAATAAGTCCTTTAAATATACATCAGATTGAATTAGAAATTGACAAAAAAAATCCAAGAAATGGAGTTAAAATTTCTTCTGACATACAAAGTTTAAAAAATAAATCAATAATTATTATAGATGATGTTTTGAATAGTGGATCTACACTTCTATACGCAGTTAACTCATTTCTTGGAGTTTCTTTGAAAAAAATTCAAACTGTTGTACTAGTAAATAGAAACCATAAAAAATTTCCAATTAAAGCTGACTTTAAAGGGATTTCGTTATCAACTTCAATTAAAGAGCATATTAAAGTTGTACTGAACAATGAAGACAAAGAAGGTGTCTTTTTAAGTTAGAGCTAATTTAATCTCTTTTGCTACCTCATTTATATTCTTATTATTTGTGTTTATTATAAGTTTTGATTTGTTGTAGAAATAGTTTCTCTCAAACAAATGTTTTCCAATAAACTCAGTTAATTCTATTTTATTGAGATTTTTTATTTTAGGTCTATGATTAGTTTCCTTGTGTAACCTATCTACCAAAGTATCGACATTTGCTCTTAGAAAAATAGTAACAATTTTATTATTTTTATTTAATATTTCAATTGTATTATAATAACATGGTGTTCCTCCCCCTAAAGAAATGACACTTAAAACAGATGATTTTAACAAGGTTTTTAAACATTCTTGTTCAATTTTTCTAAAATATAACTCTCCATTTTCTTCAAAGACTTTATTAATTGATCTTTTTTCAACTTTAATAATTTCATTATCTAAATCAATAAAAGGAATATTGTATAATCTTGAAAGCTCCATTCCTACTGCTGTTTTACCAGAACCCATATAACCAATTAAAACTATTTTATTTTTCAAAATAATAATATTATTGACTCCAAATTTAAAACAAAATAAAATTGAATAATCAATTTATAGACACTATATTTGCACCCTAAAAATCGACTTGATAGCTCAGCTGGTAGAGCATCTCCCTTTTAAGGAGAGGGTCCTGGGTTCGAGCCCCAGTCAAGTCACTTTTTTTTAGACTTGATAGCTCAGCTGGTAGAGCATCTCCCTTTTAAGGAGAGGGTCCTGGGTTCGAGCCCCAGTCAAGTCACACAGCGCGCACGTGGCGGAATTGGTAGACGCGCTAGGTTGAGGGCCTAGTGAGAATTAAATCTCGTGGAAGTTCGAGTCTTCTCGTGCGCACAATAAATAAATTTCTTCTTAATATCATTTTCATTTTTTTGTAAATTTGTATTAAATTATAATTTCTCTGTAACAATCATGAAAAATATCTTTGACACAGTTTCTGAACAATGTAGTAGGAATGTTACAGAGCTCTATAGCACTTCATTTTCTATGGCTACTAGACTACTACACAAATCTGTAAGACAAGATATTTACAATATTTATGGATTTGTTAGATTTGCTGACGAAATTGTTGATACTTTCCACGAGTATCCAAAAGAAGACTTACTTAATAGGTTTGAAAAAGAATTATATATTTCGATTAAGCAAGGCATTAGCCTTAATCCAATATTAAATTCTTTTCAAAAAACTGTAAATAAGTATAACATAGATGAAGGTCTAGTTAAAGCATTTCTAAAAAGCATGAGGTGGGATTTAGAGAAAAAAGTTTATCAAAATGTCAATGATTACAACGAATATATTTATGGCTCTGCTGATGTGGTTGGCCTAATGTGTCTGACTGTTTTTGTCGAAGGTGATCATGATTATTTTTCTAGGCTAAAAAAATCAGCTATGTCATTAGGATCTGCTTTTCAAAAAGTCAACTTTCTTAGGGATCTAAATCAAGACTTTGAAGGCCTAAACCGAACATATTTTCCCGATATTAATGTTGATGAATTTGATGAAAAATCAAAAAATAAAATAATTTTAGAAATTGAAAAAGATTTCCAACTCGCCTTGTTGGGTATATTTCAATTACCTGATGAGGCCAGATTTGGAGTTTACACTGCTTATAAATATTATAACAAACTTCTTAATAAATTAAAAAAAACACCTTCATTAAGTATTAAAAATTCAAGAATTCGTGTGCCTAATTATCAAAAGATGATTATTTTGGTAAAGTCTTATTTAAGTTATAGATTAAATATCTTATAAAATGATTGATATAATTTACTTCATAATAATTTTTATTATAACCTATTTTATAATGGAATTTATGGCCTGGTTTAGTCATAAGTATATTATGCACGGATTTTTATGGAAACTTCATAAAGATCATCACAAGAAAGATCATAATTCAAATTTTGAAAGGAATGATTTGTTTTTTATCTTTTATGCGATTGTTAGTATGTCAAATATTTATGCATGGGGAGAATATTCTTTTTGGGCTGGACTTCCAATAGGAACGGGAATTTTAGCATATGGATTATCTTACTTTATAGTACATGATATTTTTATTCACCAAAGGTTCAAAATCTTTAAAAAAACTAGCAACAAATACGCAAAAGGATTAAGAAGGGCTCATAAAATACATCACAAAAACATAAATAGAGATGGTGGTGAATGCTTTGGTATGCTCTGGGTTCCATTAAAATATTTTAGGTAGATTCTTTTTTCAGCCAATCATATTTAGAATCACACGATCTATAATCTTTATTAATATTTATATAGGTTGACATAATCTTATCTTTCATCCAATTTTGAATGGCATCAAGTTTTTTCTTTTTTAATGCTAATTCTTTAATTTTAATGTAATCAATTGAAAAGTCTGCAGTGTGTTCATCAAATCTATTGCTTACTTTCAAAATTTTGTATTTTTTAATTCCAGATTTATCTTCCTCAATCAATGGAACAGAAATTTCATTATCCTTAAGATATCTTATTTGATTATATAAAACAGGATCAATTTTAGTGAGCTCAAAACGAGTATCAGCAGTTATTGGATTAATAAGAACTCCTCCATTGTTTTTGGTTTCTTTTTCTGATGAAAAATATAATGCTGCATCTTTAAAACTTACATCTCCATCAATAATTCTTTTTCGAAGTGTATCCAAAGTGCTTTTAGATTGGGCTAAGTTTTCATCATCAATTTTGGGAGTTAAAAGTATATGTCTAATGTCTACTTCTTGTCCTCTAATTTTATCTACTTTAAGCAAATGCCAACCAAAATCACTTTTGAAAGGTTCTGATATATCTCCTTCTGGTAATCTAAACGCTACATCTCTAAACTCTTTAACCATTCTGGGTTTTTTCCTCTGAAGCGTATACTTTCCACCGGTAGACCTTGAACCAGGATCTTGAGAATATAAAATTGCTTTTGAAGCAAAGCTAGAGCCACCTTCTAAAATATCAACTTTAAAAGACTTAAGTTGGTTTATTATCCTATTTTCTTCATCTTTAGAAACTAGCGGAGACACAACAATTTGAGAAATTTCTAATTCAGTTCCAAAAACAGGTAGATCATAACTAGGTATTGATTTGAAAAACTCTCTTACTTCTTCAGGAGTAATTGTTATTTTTTCAATGATTTCCTCTTGCATATTAGCAGAAAGCTTTTGAATTTTATTTATTTCAAATAATTCATCTCGAAAACTTGCTTCATCAGATTTATTATAAAATTCTAAAACCTTTTCTATGCTACCTAATTGCTCAGTAAAATAATCAATACTTTGGCCAACATAATCATATATTTCTTGGTCACTAACTTCAAGACTGTCTTGTATAGCATGATGCGCGTATAATTTATCTTCCATTAATTTAGATATCAACTCACATCTTGAGACGTCTTTCGTTGAAAGTCCCTGTGACTCCATATCAACATACATTCTATCAATATCTGAATCAAGTATGACAAAATCTCCTATAACTGAAGCTACTCCATCAACCTTAATTCTTTTTGAATTAGATTGAGAAAGTATATTTTGATTAAACCCAATTACAAATATTAGTAAAAATAACTTAGTGATATATTTCAAATTTTTTATTTTGTATTGCATCATTTATAATTTCTTGATCAAAGTTTTTTAAAAACTCCAGTTTTCGTTGATTAAAAACGATATTTCTAATCGTATTTTCTATAGAGGACATTGGAGCAATTTCATCTTTAGACAAATAGTCTTCAATTTTTAACAAATATACTTGGATTGTATCTTCAACTTCAAATATTTGTGATTTTTTTATATTCAATAAATCTTTTGATGTTAAAAATGACAAATTTTTTAGTAGTACTTTTTTAGTATACCAAGTATTATCATTTTGAAAAGAATTAGAAAACTGAAATGATAAAGAGTCAAGGAAAATTTTATCTAAATCGGAATGTCTAATAAATCGCTTGGTTATTTCATTTCTGTCAATATTATTCTTTGGAAATTCAATAAGTCTGTATCTGTAAAGTGATTCTTTCAATAAAAAAATAGAATTATTCATTTCATAATATTCATTTAGTTGACTTTTTGTAATTAATGTGTCAATCTTTGACTTAATAATTGATGACTTATAATTACTATTATAGAGATCTAGCTTATATTGATCTAATAATTTATCTAGTAATTTTTTATTTTCATTTGTAATATTCAAAAGGGATTTGTTATATAATAATAAATTTTTAGCCCATGTATTAATGAAGTTTTTAGTTTTAATAATACTATCTGAAACTGATGAAAATCTTAAATTAAGATTATCGATATCAGACACATATAAGTAATTATTGTCAACCCTAGCAATTAACTGATTTTGTCTTGTATTATTTAATTCATTACAACCGATCGTAATTAACATTATTAATAAAAACCTATTTATCTTCATTTATTTTATTTTAAAAGCAAATTACATCTTTTGTAAAATTCTACAAAAATTGTGTGTTTATTTATAAATATAAAACATAATTATTATTTTTAATTATAAGTTACTGATCTTTAGGTTATTAAAACATTAAAAAAAAATCGTAAATTGCACTATATAATTTAGGGTGAGAACAAAATTATTTTTACTTATTGCGTGTTTTTCTTTTAGCACTTCTTATGCAGTTGATTCATCTTATCTATCTAACAGAGATACAACAGAAAATTATATTCAAAAGATTTTTTATAAAAATGGAATATTATATGTTAATGGATTTGAAGGTTCAGGAGTAATAGCAGTATATTCTATTATTGGAAATAAAATTTATTCGGAAGAGTTTTTTGATTTAAGTTCTAATAGACAACTACCTATTAATCTAAAAAGCGGTAATATGTTTATAATTCAAATTCACTCCGATAATAAAATAAAAACCTTCAAAATCATTGCCTAATAAACTTTATTTACCTGCTGTAGTTTGGTGCTTCCTTAGTTATACTTATATTGTGAGGATGGCTTTCTCGTATACCAGATGAAGTAATTTTAACAAATTGACCGTTATTTTTTAAGGAATCTATATCTTTTGCACCACAATAACCCATACCTGCTCTTAATCCTCCTACAAATTGATGAATACTTTCATAGAGTTCTCCCTTTAATGGAACCCTACCAACAATTCCCTCAGGTACTAGTTTTTTTAAATCTGATTCAACATCTTGATAATATCTGTCTTTAGATCCTTTTTCCATTGCCTCTATAGAACCCATACCTCTATAAGATTTAAATTTTCTTCCTTCATAGATTATTGTTTCTCCCGGAGACTCCTTTGTCCCTGCTAATAAAGATCCTAACATGACACAATCAGCTCCTGCTGCTAAAGCTTTTGGTATATCTCCAGTATATCTAATTCCACCATCAGCAATAATAGGAATACCTCTTCCTTCAAGTGCTTTTGCAACATTCATTACAGCAGTAAATTGAGGGTATCCAACACCAGCAATAATTCGAGTAGTACATATTGATCCAGGTCCAATACCAACTTTAACTCCATCAACCCCCAAATCAGCTAAATAAATAGCAGCTTCAGCTGTGGCTATATTACCAACAATAAGATCTATTTTAGGAAATCGTAACTTTATTTTTTTAACTACATCTGATACTCCTGCGGAATGGCCATGCGCAGTATCTATAACTATAGCGTCAACTTGAGCATTGACTAAAGCCTTTGTTCTATCCATAACATCTCCACTAACACCAACTGCTGCTGCAACTCTAAGTCGACCATAGCTATCTTTGTTCGCTATCGGTTTAGAGCTGTGCTTAGTGATATCTCGAAATGTTATTAGTCCAACTAATATATTATTTGAATCTACTACAGGAAGCTTTTCAATTTTATGTTTTTGAAGAATTTCCTCCGCATCATCCAGAGATGTTCCTTTATTGACAGTAATGAGGTTTTTAGAAGTCATAACTTCAGTTATCGGTCTATTACTATTCCTTTCGAAGCGCAGATCACGATTGGTGACTATACCCTTTAATTCTCCACTTTTATTAACGATAGGGATTCCACCAATACTGTATTTTTCCATCGAGGATTTAGCATCAGAAACTAATGAATTTAAACTTAGAGTAACAGGATCTAATATCATACCAGACTCAGATCGTTTAACTTTTCTAACTTTTTCAGCTTGTTGATCTATAGTCATATTCTTATGAAGAACTCCTATTCCTCCTTCACGTGCTATAGCAATAGCCATTCTACTCTCTGTAACAGTATCCATTGCGGCGGACGATATAGGGACATTCATCTTAATGTTTCTCGAAAAACTCGAAACGATAGAAACTTCTCTAGGAAGAATATTTGAGTATGAAGGAACAAGTAACACATCATCGTACGTTAATCCTTGTTCTAAAATTTTGTTGGAATTCATCAGCAATTCATATAAAATGTAATTGCATGTAAATTTACAAAATTAAATTTTAGTATTCATTTATTAACTAATTACAATTTTGATAAAAATATTTTAGTTTATTTAATGAAATTATAAGATCTCATAGAATCTGTTTTATTATTTCAAATCCTTCATATTACAAATATTAATTTTTTTTAAAAATAGAAAAAACTATTCCGTAAAGAATATTTACAAAATAATAATTATGATTAGTCAAATTGAAAATGAATTAGCTCCAAAAAGAGCATCCATAGTCACTAGGTAATCGAGTGTATTACTTCAAAAGACATATTGAATTAGATGGAGATGAGCACGGTCCAATGGTTCTAAATATGATAAGCGAGCTCTGTGGTAATGATAAATTAAAATGGAATGAAGCAATGCTTGCCTCAAAAAAAGCACTCCAAATGAGAATTAATTTATGGGATTTAATAAATAGAAGTATTAAAAAAAATTATAGATTAGCCTCATGATAAAAAATAAATTTTTAATACTATTTTTCTTTATTAGTCAAATAACAATTGCTCAGTTAAACCCCAAGGACTACGCTGAAAGTATAACCTCAGAAGAACTACAAGGGCTCTTATACACCTATGCTTCTGATTATTTTTCTGGAAGAG
>Ga0308019_10001441_pt1 | contig 14419 bp, 17 predicted proteins | sample Neamet284_FD_203135 | JGI IMG/M metagenome (GOLD analysis project Ga0308019, IMG submission 203135) | Marine microbial communities from water near the shore, Antarctic Ocean - #284 | ecosystem: Environmental > Aquatic > Marine > Unclassified | place: Southern Ocean | collected 2014-10-01 | reverse complement strand
ATTGGTACTTTCTTTAGTAAAGAATATGTATTAAAGAAAGTCTTGCGTATGAATGATGCAGAAATTGCTGATATGAATGTGCAAATTAAAAAGGAACTTTCTGTCGATCCTATGGACGGTGGTATTACTATTCCTGATGGTGGTGATGGAATTACTCGTTACCCACAAGATAGTGGTGGAAACATAGTAACACCAGAAGAAATGCCCGATTACGAAGAACCCGAAAAGGAAGGAGATAAATAATGAGTAAAGAATTTGTAGATGCATTGGCATCAGAAAATAACCTAGAAGCAGAAACAGTTTTTAAAACTGCAATGGCAGCAAAAATTGGAGATGCACTAGAAACTAAACGGTCAGAAGTTGCAAAGACATTTGTGCAACAAGCAAAAGACGAAGCAGCTGAAGAAGAAGTAGGCAATGACTAAGAAATTTGAAGGGGTATATTCATCTGTTGTTGAAAAGGATGAACATAAGAAATCCAAAGCATATAAGAAACTTTCTCCAAAAATGAAAGGTGCTGTTGACCAGATTTTTAAGAAAATGGATTCTAAACCTTCGGATTTCCTAAATACTTTTGACAAAACTATTAAAGACGTTTCCAAAAGTTTTAAAGTTCGAGAAAAAGAACTTATGAACTATTTTGAAAAAGAAATGTTATCAATCTAGGAGTGAATAATGGCATTTGCAACACAAACATTAGTAGATTCAGATTTTGAATTAGTTACTAAAACCACTATTTCTGGAACAAACGGAACTGCAACAAAAATTATAGATGTATCCGAAATAGCAGGAGCTGCAACTGATCCTAGAGTGTCTATTGTTGCTATTAATTGGACAGTTAGTTCTATACTAGAAATTGAGTGGGATGCTACATCAAATGTTACTTGTATGTCATTAAACGCAAACGGCAGTTATAATGGTGGTGGTCAAACATTACCTACTTTAGCAAACAATGCTGGTTCTGGGATTACAGGAGACATTTTCTTTGAAAATGATGCAGCTTGTATCGGAACAGTTTGGATGAAAATGAAAAAAGTATCTGGGTTTGATAACATCACATAGAGGATAGGAGTATGAGTACAGTTAGATTATTTTCAGAAGCAGTAGACCACGATGTAGAATACATCACCGAAGAAAAAGAAGGCGGTGGTAAGAACTACAAAATTCGTGGTATCTTCATGCAGGCTGATATTAAAAATCGTAATGGTCGAGTATACCCTATGGAAGTACTTCAGAACGAAGTATTAAAGTATAACAAGAATTTTATTAAAGAGAAACGTGCATATGGTGAACTAGGACACCCTGATGGCCCAACGGTCAATCTGGAACGTGTATCCCATATGATTACCTCTTTAGAACCAGATGGTAAAAATTTTATTGGTGAGGCAAAAATAATGTCAACCCCTATGGGCGAGATTGTTAAGAGTCTTATGGATGAAGGTGCAAAACTAGGTGTTTCCTCACGGGGAATGGGTAGTTTAGACCAAAAAGGCGGTGCAAGTTATGTTCGGGATGATTTTTATCTCGCAACTGCTGCTGATATTGTTGCTGATCCTTCTGCTCCCAACGCATTTGTTGAGGGTATTATGGAGGGTAAAGAGTGGGTTTGGAAACATGGTCATCTCTTTGAAGCAGAGTTAGAAGACTTAAAACAAAAATTTGATGTGGTTCAAGCAAAAAGAAATCATGTTCAAGAAGCTTTGGAATTTGCTAAGTTCCTCAAAAATTTATAACTTATAAATATAAATACAGAAAAGGTAAGGAGACACCATATGTCCGAATTAGATAAAACAATTGAAGAGCTGGAAGCTGATGTACTTGCAGAACTAGAAGAGGCATCTAGACAGCCTACTGATGGTGCTGCTCCTTCTGCAAAAGCTGAAAAAATCGCTGTGAAAACGCCAGGCGGAGAAGTAGTGGACGGAGGGCCAGCAGTAGTTGACCCAACAGCCAAAGCTTCACCAACAGACGTTGCAGTTAAGAAAGCAAAAGAAGTTAAGAGTGATGCACAACAAAAAGGTTCAGGCAAATCAGATAAACCACAAAAACTCGCAGCTGGTCATGAACCAGAAGGTGAAGAGAGTATAATGGAAACGCCTAAAACCAAAATGGAATACATGACTGCCATGAAAGATATGATGGCTGGAATGGATAAGATGAATAAAGAAAAACTCATGGCAGCATATGAAAATATGAAAAATGCTATGACTTATGAAAAAGCAGAACCTACTGAGGAAGAAACTCAGAAGGCAGAAGCAGTTGAAGCAAGAATCAAAGATATCAACGTCAAAGAAGACGTACAAGCTTTGATGAACGCTGATGACAGTCTTTCTGAAGACTTCAAGGTTAAGGCAGCAACAATATTTGAAGCTGCTGTTAAATCAAAAGTACGTTCAGAAATTGAACGTATACATGAAGAAGTTAGTTCTGAGAAAGAAACCGAAATGGAAACTTTCAAAGAAGGACTTACAGAAAAAGTTGATACATATCTCAACTACGTTGTAGAAACATGGACTAAAGAGAACGAGTTGGCAATAGAACGCGGTTTGAAGGGTGAAATTGCAGAAGACTTTATCTCTGGACTGAAACAGTTGTTTGAAGATCACTACATTGATGTGCCGAATGAAAAATATGACGTTCTTGAAGCACAATCTGAAAAGATTACCGAATTAGAAGATAAGTTAAATGAATCAATTGAGAAATCAGTTAAATTGTCTAACCTAACATCTAAACTAGTTCGCGAACAGGTTATATCTGAGGTTTCCGAAGATTTAGCCGACACAGAAATTGAGAAGTTCAAATCCCTTATAGAAGACGTTGATTTTGGAAATGAAGAATCATTCCGAGAAAAACTGAATACTTTGAAAGAAAGTTATTTTCCTAAAGGTACTGTAGTTGAACATACATTTGATGATGAAGATGGAACTGCCGCCAAGGACATTGATACGACAGGTGCGATGAGTGCTTATTTGTCGGCAATTAGTCGTAATCAAAAGGCAAGTGCATAAACTATATTATACTTGATGTATAAAAATTAATAAAGGAGAAACAAATGTTTCAGACAGAACATCTACAAGAAAAATGGCAGCCAGTCCTAGAGCATCCCGATCTTCCTAAGATCAGCGATCCTTATAAACGGGCGGTTACTACTCTCATCTTAGAGAACCAAGAAAAAGCATTAAAAGAAGACCGAGGATTTCTCGGAGAAACCGCACCTGTTAATAGCATGGGTGGTGGACAAATGGATACGTGGGATCCGATATTAATTTCCCTAGTGCGCCGTGCAATGCCTAACTTAATTGCATATGACGTATGTGGTGTGCAACCAATGACAGGGCCTACTGGTCTTATCTTTGCAATGCGCTCATCATTCCTTTCACAAGACGGTGCAGAAGCACTTGTTGGTGAAGCAATGCCGGGACAAACTGGTGCATCTAATCAAAACTCTGCTGGTGATATTGGTGGTGGTGATGTTGGATCATCCGAAACTAACCCTGCTGTTCTTAATGACAGTCCATCCGCTGGTACTTACACAAGTGCAACTGGTATGACAACTGCTCAAGCAGAAGCATTAGGTGATAGTTCAGATAACGGATTTGCTCAGATGGCATTCTCAATCGAGAAGTCAACTGTTACTGCTGTTAGTCGTGCGCTAAAAGCTGAGTACACAATGGAACTTGCACAAGATTTGAAAGCAATTCATGGTCTTGATGCAGAAACAGAACTTTCAAACATCCTAAGTTCTGAAATCCTCGCAGAAATCAACCGCGAAGTTATTCGCTCGTTGTATGTTACTGCGGTTAAAGGTGCTCAAGTTAACACAACTACTGCTGGTATCTTCGATTTAGATACAGATTCTAATGGTCGTTGGTCAGTTGAAAAATTCAAAGGTCTTATGTTCGCAATAGAACGTGATGCTAATGCAATTGGTCAACAGACTCGTAGAGGTAAGGGTAACATGGTTATCTGTTCAGCTGATGTTGCATCTGCACTTCAGATGGCTGGTGTACTTGATTATACTCCTGCTCTTGCAAACAACCTAAACGTAGACGACACAACTACCACATTTGCTGGTGTTATGAACGGACGTTATAAAGTATATGTTGATCCATATGCATCTAACGTAGCTGCTTCACAGTACTATGTTGTTGGTTATAAGGGTACTTCACCTTATGACGCTGGATTCTTCTACTGCCCATATGTTCCATTACAAATGGTACGTGCGGTTGGTGAAAATTCTTTCCAACCTAAGATTGGTTTCAAGACTCGTTATGGTCTTGCTGCTAACCCATTCGCTGCTGCTGGTGCAGTTGCTGCTGGAGACACAGTTAACTCTAATGGTTCTCTTGATGCAAACACCAATGCTTGGTATCGTAGGGTTAAAGTATCAAACCTTATGTAAAAAACATAAGAGTTGGGTCAACCAACCTAGAAAAAGGGGAATTCTTCGGAATTCCCTTTTTTTTGGCCTTTATTTAAAAAGGGTATTGACATTAACTAGTACAGTATGTTATAGTAGTACTTCAATCAAATTTGATTGTTAACAAGGAGAAATTATTATAATGATTACTTTTACAAAAACTGAAAAGGTTCTTAACGCACTTGTGAGTGGAGCAGAACTTACTGCAAAACAGATTACATCACGATATGGGGTAAAAAATGTTCGTGCGGTTATGAGCAAACTACGCACAGAGGGATACCCTATTTTCCTCAACAAGAAAGTGAGTTCATTTGATGGACAAACCTATAGCAAGTATCGTTTAGGTACTGCACCACGATCAGTGATTGCAGCTGGTTATCAGGCGCTTCGCGCTGTTTAAAACCATTTAAATATGGTAAAAAGGGAACTAAGTTCCCTTTTTTTTTGTCTAACAATTAGGACAAACTAAAAACCATAAATAGATTGGATAAGCTAAAATAAGGAGGAAAATATGGCAACTACTTTTACAGAAACAAATAAAACGGTAGCTACAGAAGCTTGGGATAAAAACGAGTGGTATGATAGCAGATACTACAAGGCTGGCATGGCACTAATGTTAGCAGTCGCAATTTTTTGGATTTGGTATCAAAGGACTTTTGCATATAGTCATGGCATGGATTCTATGGAGCCAGAATTTGAAAAAGTTTGGATGGGTCTGTGGCGTGTACACATGACTGTAATGCCTACCTTTGCATTGATTGCATGGGGTTGGATTTGGCAGACAAGAGACACCAAAGAAGAATTGGATAACCTAGACCCAAAACTAGAAATCAAGCGTTATTTCTATTGGATGATGTGGTTAGGTGTATATCTATTCGGAGTTTATTGGGGTGGAAGTTTCTTCACCGAGCAAGATGCTTCATGGCATCAGGTAATCATACGCGATACTAGTTTCACACCTAGTCATGTCGTAGTATTTTATGGTTCTTTCCCGATGTACATTGTTTGCGGAATCTCTAGTTATCTCTATGCTATAACTCGTTTACCACAGTACAGTAGGGGTACATCATTTCCATTAGTTTTCGCAATTGCTGGCCCGTTAATGATTTTGCCAAATGTTGGTCTAAACGAATGGGGACATGCTTTTTGGTTCATGGAAGAACTATTTAGCGCACCATTACATTGGGGATTTGTAATTCTCGGTTGGTCTGGTCTGTTTGCAGGTGGAGTTGCCGCACAGATAATTACTCGTTATTCTAATTTGACTGATGTGATCTGGAACAATTCTGATCCTATCATTCTGAATAACAGGATCAAACCCTAACAATTGATAACATCATAAATATGGTACGATAGAGGGAGAACTTTTTGTTCTCCCTTTTTTTGTTATAAATAGTATTATGACTACATCACAATCCCCACTAGGCAGACAGCCAGATAAGTTAGACTACGCAAGTCCAACTCAATTTAAGTTTGGCATACTTCAACTTCCTAAAGTTGAATTTTTTACGGTTACTGCTAATGTGCCTGGCATATCTGGCACACCATCAGTTTTAAATACACCATTTAAAAATATACCTACATTGGGTGATAAGCTTGAATATGAAAATCTTTCAATATCTTTTATTGTAGATGAATATCTAGAAAATTATCTATCTTTACACGATTGGATAACAGGGATTGGTTTTCCTAAAAACAGAGGACAATTTTCAACACACAGAGATGTAACATCAACTGCGCCTGCAAGTCAAAGGTCAACAAGTTCAGACATTGGTGATGTTGGTTCTTCAACACCAGATAAATCAATGTACTCTGATGCAAACCTTATGATATTATCTAATAAGAATAATCCTATTGTTGAAATTAATTTTGAAGATGTATTCCCAATATCATTAGGTGGATTAGAATATTCACAGGCTGCAACCGATGTTGAAAACTTAATCGCAACTGCTGAGTTTGCATACAAAATATACGAAATAAAAAGTTTATAAATATAACTGAGTAGAAAAGATAACGCTTTAATAATACACATTTAAGACTTTCTAAGAAAGTTAAGATATACCTGAGAGTACATCGACACTACTCACACTTTGAAGAGAAATATAATATAATGAATTTAGACCAGTTAAAAGAAGAAGCTAGAACCGACCTTGTGATTAGTAATCAAGAGGATTTAGCATCTGAATCCCTTACTAATCAAAAAATAAAATCAAAATACCTTGACCACAGGTCAAAGTTTCAATTGCTGTTGCAAAAACACAATGGAGACTATCAACGTATGTATCGTCAGAAATGGGAATACTACGGTGGTAAATCTGATGCAAAAGTTTATGTATCTAAACCATTTGATTTAAAAGTTCTTAAAACCGATCTTGCAATGTATATTACTTCTGATGAAGAAGTTATTGAACTAATGAATAAAATTGGATATCTAGAAATTGTTATAAAATATATTGATGGTGTAATCAAATCAATTGACAATCGTGGGTGGGATATTAAAAACGCAATAGAGTGGAAAAAGTTTGAAGCAGGAATGGTGTAATGAATGTAGATACTTATATAAAATATTATGAGGGTATTGTTCCTGAAAGTTTATGTAATGATTTAATTGGCTATAATTTTCCCTATAAACCATCTACATACTCAACACACGATAGCGGCGCAATTGTAAAAGAAGATCGTGTTCAAATGTCTGACTCTTGGATAAAAAAAGATAACACATTTTATACTGCGGTTAAATCTTGTTACGAAAACGTGATAGTAAAATACCAATCCGACTTTCCTCTTTTTACCGTAGGTCGTACTACCGATTTTCGTATCAACAAATATGACAAGGGTGGATTTATGTCTAAACATGTAGATAATATTCATCACAGTCACGGCCAACAGTATGGTTATCCTCAAGTATCTGCATTATTATATCTTAATGATGATTATGAAGGTGGCGAGTTTTATGTAGCAGATAAAAAGTTTTGCCCAAGTAAAGGGTCTGCAATTATATTTCCATCTAACTTTATGTTTCCTCACGAAGCAAAAATAGTTACTAAAGGAACAAGATGGAGTATCATAACATGGTTGATGTAAAATGCATATATCTAAAAAGAACGAAGTATATTTAGTTCTAGATGACCTAGACCCATCAACAAAACAAGAACTAACAGAGTTCTTTACGTTTGAAGTGCCTGGCGCTAAATTTATGCCACAGTTTAAAAATCGTATGTGGGATGGTAAGATACGACTATTTTCACCAGCTACAGGACAAATATACGTTGGGTTGCTTTCATACATTAAACAATATTGTTCAAGAAACGGAATTGATTATACATTTGAAGATGGAGTAGAAGATGAAAGAAAGATTGAACGAGTCGTTGTCTCAGGATTTGTTAAATCTCTTAAACCAAAGTCAAGAGGTAAATCCCTTAAAGTTCGTGATTATCAGATTGATGCCGTACACCACGCTGTTAGCAGACATCGTGCTTTGTTGCTCTCTCCCACTGCTTCTGGTAAGTCATTAATAATATATTCGTTAGTTCGTTATTACAAAATGATGGGAGTGAGAACTCTAATATTAGTTCCAACCACTTCACTAGTAGAACAAATGTATACTGACTTCGAAGATTACGGTTGGAGCTCTGGTACGTACTGTCAAAAAATATATCAAGGTCATGACCGCAAAGTAACTAAGGATGTTGTAATATCAACATGGCAATCTTTGTATAAGATGCCAAAGAAATATTTTGAAGATTTTGGTTGTGTTATTGGTGATGAAGCACACATGTTCAAGTCTAAATCGCTGACAGGGATTATGACTAAGTTACACCAATGTAAGTACAGATTTGGACTCACAGGCACCCTAGATGGAACGCTAACGCATCGCTTAGTACTAGAAGGTCTATTTGGTACTACTGAAAATATAGTTACCACTAAAGAGTTAATAGACAGGAAAACACTTGCAGACTTGACCGTTAAGTGTATTGTTTTAAAACACAAAAACATTCGCGAAAGAATGACGTATGCAGAAGAACTAGAGTATTTAGCTACGAATGAGAAACGAAATAATTTTATAGTTAATCTTCTGCAACATTTAGATGGCAATACACTTTGTCTCTTTCAATTAGTTGAAAAACATGGCAAACCATTATACGACCAAGTTCAAGAAACAATAACTGATAGAAAAACATTTTTTGTATATGGTGGAACAGACACATCAGAAAGAGAAGAAATAAGAGGGACTGTAGAAAATGAAAAGAAATCAATTATACTTGCAAGCTATGGTACATTTAGTACTGGTATTAATATTAGGAACATTAATAACATCGTGTTCAGTTCTCCAAGTAAAAGCAGAATTCGAGTGCTCCAAAGTCTTGGACGAGGTTTGCGTAAGACCGATACTAAAAATTCCGTTTTGATATTTGATATTGCAGACGATGTGTCTCATAACAATAAACGTAATTTTACATTAAATCATTTTTCTGAAAGAATAGCTTTATACAATGAACAACAGTTTGATTACCAAATTAGTAAAGTACAATTGTAATCACATAAATATATATTTGAATGATTGATAAAAAAGGGTTAAAAATGGAAACAAATTATAAAGTCGTTAAATTAACAAATGGTGACAATATTATTTGTGAAGCTGTGGAACACGTTAACGAAACATATGTAATTAAAACACCTTTAAAAATGGAAATGATGCATGAAGATGAATCAAATCAACATGTAGAATCTCTACATCTTACTGCTTGGATTTCACCCTTTACAGAAAACACATATTTTGAAATTAAAGAAACTCATGTAATTGTTATAACAGAGGCCTCAATAGGACTGTCTGCTTATTATAAAAATATTGTCAAAAAACATAGTAAATTTGCAGAACAATTATCTGATGATTTAGATGAAATAGATAATATTGAACCGTCAGCTGAAGAACTGTTTGATGAAGAATATGAAGAAGCTTTAAATGGAACAGTTAATAACATATTTAAATATCATTAACTTAATCAACCAACACAGCTTATGATACACAGATATTTTAGAGAAGTCAAGTCCCTTTTATTTTTTATTAGTTACTTGACTTTATCATGGCAATGTAGTATAGTATACTTCTAACTTGAAAAAGGAGTTGAGATGACAAAAGTTAAAAAGGCAAAGGGAGCGCATTATGTAGAAAATAAAGTTTTCCTTCAAGCCATGACCGAGTGGAAAGCTGAGTGTAAAATAGCAGAAGAAAAACAAAAAGATTTACCCAAAGAAGAATGGGTTAGAACACCAGTAACCAACTATATTGGTGAATGTTTTTTAAAGATTGCAACTCACTTATCATATAGACCAAACTTTATAAATTACACTTATAGAGATGAAATGATTTCAGATGGTATTGAAAACTGTTTGCAGTATTGTGGTAATTTTGACCCAGAGAAATCAAAGAATCCTTTTGCGTATTTTACTCAAATTATTTACTACGCTTTCTTACGAAGAATTGCAAAAGAAAAAAAACAAACTCATGTTAGAAATAAAATGATTGAAATGGTTAGTTATGAATCTTGGACAGTTAATGAAGGTGATACTAACCATTATAGTGTACAAGGCTTTGACCCAAATGTAATGTTGCCAGATGAAGATGTTTATAAACCTAAAAAGAAAATAGTAAATAGGACTAAAGGTCTTGAAAACTTTATGGAAGAAGATAAAGATGAAGATGAAGATGATGCAAGGATATAATTAATTTGAAACTTGCTATTATAACGGATACTCATTTTGGCGCTCGTAATGATAACCTTAATTTTAATGAATACTTTTTTAAATTTTATGAAAACACTTTCTTTCCAACTTTAAAAGAAAGAGGAATAACAACTTGTGTCCATATGGGCGATGTTGTTGATAGACGTAAGTTTATAAGTTTTCGAATTGCAAATGATTTTCGTAAAAGATTTATAAACAAGTTTAAAGAGTTGGGTATTGATTTACACATCATTATTGGCAACCACGACACCTATTACAAGAACACCAATGAAGTTAATTCAATGGAAGAACTTGTTGGTAAAGACAGATTTAAAATATACACAGGCCCAGAGATTGTAAATTTTGACGGAACTGATATAGTCTTTATGCCTTGGATTAATGCTAACAATTATGAAGAATCCATAAATGTTTTGAATACCGCAAAGTCAGACATTTTGTTTGGTCATTTAGAAATCAATGGTTTTGAAATGCATCGTGGTCAGTTTGCAGAAGGTGGTTGGGATAGAAAATTATTTAGAAGATTTGATACTGTGTTTAGTGGTCACTTTCATCACAAGTCTGATGATGGTCAAATCTATTATCTAGGCACACCCTATGAAATTAATTGGTCAGATTTTCAAGACCCAAAGGGTTTTCATATCTTTGATACAAATACGAGAGAACTAGAACGCATAGTTAATCCGTATACATTATTTAGAAAGATATACTATGATGATACTCAAGAGGATTATACTAAACATGATATAACACAATACAAAGATCAATATGTAAAATTGATTGTTGTAAACAAAAAAGATTTATATAATTTTGATAAGTTTGTTGATAGGTTGCTTTTAGCAGATGCATATGAAGTCAAAATTATAGAAGACTTCTCAGAGTTAGATGCTGAGAATGTATCAGATGATATTGTAGAAAATACAGAAGATACAATGACATTACTGGAAAAATATATTGACCAGTTAGACGTTACGTTGAGTAAGGATCGACTCAAAAATACAATGCGATCTCTTTATAGTGAAGCACAAGATTTAGAAATTTAAGGGAAATAAATGGAATATATTTTAGAAGCACTTAAAAAGAAATACGAAGGTGACATTGCAGTTGCAGGTGCAAACGTAGCAGTGTACACCCACAATGCAGCTGGTATTGGAGAACATTCGAATATTGTACAAGCAGTTGATGAACAAATTGCTTTGATTGCTGAGGCCGAGGACAAGTTACATATTCTCGAAAAATGGGACGTAGGACAAAAAAGATTTATTGATTAGACAATGATACATTTTGAGACTGTGAAGTGGAAGAACTTCCTGTCAACTGGCAATACCTTTACGGAGATACAGTTAGACAGAAATAACACCACCCTTATTATTGGCGAAAATGGTTCTGGTAAATCTACCATTCTTGATGCGTTGTGCTTTGGTCTATTTGGGAAACCATTTCGTAACATCAACAAATCGCAGTTAATAAATTCCGTTAATGGAAGTTCAGCTGTAGTTGAAGTTAAGTTTAGAATTGGCTCAAAGAAAGTCAAAGTTATTCGTGGCATCAAACCAAACATATTTGAGATTTACGTTAACGATAAGATGTATAACCAAGATGCTAACAATCGTGATTATCAAAAATATCTTGAACAACAAATCCTCAAACTAAACTATCGTAGTTTTACACAGGTTGTTATTCTAGGTTCATCTACCTTTGTTCCTTTTATGCAGTTAAAAGCAAGGCATCGCCGAGAGGTTGTTGAGGAAATTCTTGACATTCAGATTTTCTCTTTGATGAATATGCTTCTTAAACAAAAACTCAAAACTATTTTTGACGATATTCGTGATATAAATTATCAATATAATTTAACAGAAGAAAAAATTAATCTTCAAGAAAAATATATTGATGAGGTGTCTATGCATAAAGATAATCTTATAAAAGAAAAGACTTCTTTAATAGACAATAATAATCAAGAAATATTTAAGAAGAAGTCAGACATTAATTTCTTCATGAAAAACAATCAGGAACTTCTTACTCAAATTACTGATAGTGATAAGGTAAACACAAAACATAGCAAGCTGAAAGACATTCAATCACAGTTAAAAGAAAAACACAGGTCACACACAAAGCTTGTTGGATTTTTTGAAAGCAACGAAGATTGTCCAACCTGTCAACAACATATTGATGAAGTTTTTAAATCATCTATGATTGATAAAAAGAAAGGTGAAGCAGACAAAGTTGATTCTGGAATGAATGAGCTCAAAGGTGAACTGAAAAAAGTTTTAGACCGACAGAAAGAAATTGGTAATATAAGTGCTAAGGTTCGGGAAAATGAAGTGCATGTTGCAAAAGAAAATAGTTCTCTTATACAACTTGAAAAATTCAATGCTACTTTACAATCAGAGATAAAACAATTAACCAGTGGTAAAGTTAATAATAATGACCATGATAAATTGACTGAGATGAAAGAAACTTTATCTGGCCTTGATATGCAAAAATCAAAACTGCGTGAAGAACAAACATACAGTGAAGCTTCAAAAAATATGTTGATGGACACAGGAATAAAAACTAAAATCATCAAACAGTATTTGCCTGTGATGAATAAGTTAATCAATACCTATCTAACATCAATGGAGTTCTATGTTAACTTCACGTTGAATGAAAACTTTGAGGAAACTATAAAGTCACGTTATCGTGATGAGTTTACCTATGCATCATTTAGTGAAGGTGAGAAGATGCGTATTGATCTTGCACTACTCTTTACTTGGAGAGCAATCGCAAAAATGAAGAACTCAACAAATTGCAATCTACTTATCCTAGATGAGATATTTGACAGCTCACTTGATGGAACAGGAACAGATGAGTTTCTAAAAATTCTGAATACATTGGGTGATGAGAATGTGTTTGTGATTAGTCACAAGCAAGATATACTGGTTGATAAATTCAGAAGTACAATCAAATTTGAAAAAAATAGGAACTTTAGTCATATCAGTATATAAATTAAATTACCCATAATATCAAATCCCTTTATTATCAATAACTTATAATATGAATAATTTTTATTATATGTATAATTTCGCTTGACAATACCTGCCCCATTTGGTATAATGTATATATGATGAAAAATAAATCGATAATTGCAAAACTCCTCGCTGAAGAGGATATCTTCGTTGTTTACAAGAAAATGGAAACAGCGTATTTCAACCCAAAAACACGAGAGTTAGGTCTGCCCATCTGGAATGATGAGATGATGACACCTAATATTGAGGATTTGATGGTTTGTCATGAGATTGCTCATGCACTCTGGACACCCCTCGATATGCTTGAACAAGCTAGAGTTCGTAAAATCAGTCACTCATTTGTAAATATCATTGAGGATGTTCGTATTGAACAAAAAGTACAGGAACGCTATCGTGGTTCTGTTGCAGTATTCAATCGTGGGTATGATGATTTGGCTGCTAAAGATTTCTTCGGTATTGACGACAAAGATGTTTCTGAGTTGAACCTGATTGACCGTATTAATCTGTTCTTCAAGATTGGTAGTCGCAAACAAAAAATTGAATTCTCTGATGAAGAAAATGTTTGGGTTAAAAAAGTTTCTAAATGTAAAACACCTGATGATGTTCTTAATGTTGCTGAAGAACTTTACAAGTGGATGAAAGAAAATCAACCAGAAGAAGAACAAGAAGAAAATTCTCCTGATGATTCAGCAGAAAACTCTGATGAATCCAACGACACAGACTCTAATACTTCATCTAGTGAAGAGGGTGAAGAAGTCGAAGGGGGCGAAGAAAAAAATGCATCAAACAATGCTGGTTCTGACAATAATGAAACTGGTGGTGAAGAAACTGGTGGTGGTAAAACTGGTAATGAAGAAACTGAACAAAGTGATGATAACGATGATATTACAACTAGTAATGGTTCTGGTGGTAAAGGTGATATAACCGCGGCAACCGATACTGATGTCAACAACGCAATTGAAAAATTGATTGATGAAAATGCTACTGATCGTGTTTATGCAAACATTCCAGATATTTCTGGTGATGATATCATTATAAAATATGATGATATTATTAAAGAGGCTAGTAATTTTTATAAATTAAATAAGTCAACAGATGATCCTTTTTATTCAAAGACTAAAGAAGCAGTTGTTAATATGAAAACAGATTCTAAAAAAACTGTTGCTTATATGGTTAAAGAATTTGAAATGAAAAAATCTGCTGACCAGTATGCTCGTGCTGCGGTTTCTAAATCTGGTTCTCTTGATATGAG
>Ga0308019_10001440_pt1 | contig 14424 bp, 13 predicted proteins | sample Neamet284_FD_203135 | JGI IMG/M metagenome (GOLD analysis project Ga0308019, IMG submission 203135) | Marine microbial communities from water near the shore, Antarctic Ocean - #284 | ecosystem: Environmental > Aquatic > Marine > Unclassified | place: Southern Ocean | collected 2014-10-01 | reverse complement strand
CTTCTCTTTTAGGAGATAAATACCCTCCTGTAGATTTTTTTCGATGGGGGAGGTTGTGTGTGACTTCGTTCTCTCTCCCTAGCAAGGAGAGTGGATTGGATCGTTAGATAGAACTGCTCGTAGTCATTCGCTTATGAAGTCCTCTCCATTAGAGAGGGGACTTAGGCGATGTGGAACGCTGACATGGCGTCGCTTCTATCATTGATTACGACCCATTAGGCTCTGCTCAGGGCAGGATGCGAACTCCTCGCAATGACAAACGCTGACGTGATCTATGGCTTATGCGGCGGAGGTCGCCGTTGGGCACTGCGTGACGACTTGCGTTCTTCCTCATTGAACCATTTGAAGAACAACACCGTCAGAGTTAAGAGATAGACGAAGTTGCCCGGGATCCACATAAACAGTCCACCGACGCGTTGATCTTCCATAGTCGACCACATGAAGTGACCGGGGGCGTTTAAGTAGAAGTCGTACAGAACAGTCTTAGTTAGGGTGATGATCGCAGCAAGCAGCGCCGTTGGCGTAACTGCCAGAAGCAAGTAAACGATTCGTCGCGGGTAGTTGAGCTGCGTGCGAATCGGTGGTGGTCCAATAATTGGCCACCAGAACAATATGGCCGTTGCAAACATCGTGAAGTGCATAAACAGATGCAGCCATTCGTTCTCTAACGACCCGTTGTATGCCTGAGGGATGTGCCATACGTACAGCGTGCCTATGAACAGTGGAAGAGCCACTTGAGGACGGGTAAGTGCTGTAAGCACTCGTACTATTAGCCCTGAGCCTGTGAGAGCCGAACCGACACCGATTCGCAATGGGCGAGGTAGCGCCCAGATGTACGCAGGCATTGGTCGGCCCATCAGCAACAGTGGTGCTGCGACCATGGCGATAACGATGTGCTGTGCCATGTGGGCTGCGAACAGATCGCCAGAGTAATAATCGAGCGGACCTGCGAGAGCTATCGCAAGAAGGGCGAATGCCCCAACGCTTGCTCCGACCTTCGACCAGAATCCCTTGTGTGTATCTGAGCGAATAGCTATGCGAGCGGTTCCGATGGTGTACGCAGCTGCGAGTAGCAGGAACAGTACAGCGGGTGGTGATGAGAAGTCCCAAGCGGAAATGAATTCGCCGAAACTATCGATGAGGTTGGGTTCTGATCCGCCGTTCATGGCCTCGAGTCATCCGGAGTGTTTGGTGTTTATTTGTGGGAAATAACACCAAGCTTGTACGGGTCGACGTTGTGTCAGACCCGGGTGTCAGTTGCTGCTTCTAGATCGCAGCTCCATAGCGGGACGGTTTCAATCAGACAGTGCGGACTTCTTCTAGAAAAGTGCTGGCTGATGTCCGTACTCTGCGAGGAGCAGGAGTAGCGTGAAAATTAGTATTCCAACAATCATCGCCGACACAAAGAAGTACGTAAACATTCGGTGATCGAATCGTAGGTGCATGAAGTACGCAACAACGCCGATAAACTTAGCTACTGAAAGTGCTAGTAAGATCGGAATGTACCATCCGCCAAGTCCTTCAACGGTGAATAGCCACACCTCAAGAAGTGTTACAACTGCGAGGGCGAATCCTATTACCCAGTAGAATGCAACACCAGCGTGAGATACGCCACCGTGGGTCAACGTTCGCCACATATTTCCGAACCAAGCACCACCGATTGGACCCTCAAAATCAGGGTTCAATTCGTTGCTGCTGGTGTGTGGAAGATTCCACCAGCCGTTGCCGTCGTGCTGAGTAAGTCTTTGCCAGAGATTAGCCATTATTAGCTCCCGTGCCTGTCCCGTGTATCAGTGAACAATCGTTGGTCCAACCCCTAAAGGTGGACCGTCGGTGGCCGAAATCAAGTAGATAACCGTGAAAATTACGATCCAGACGATGTCGACAAAGTGCCAGTAAAGACCAGCAATTTCTAGGTCGAGAGAGTTGTCAGATCGGAGTGTTCCTTTGTGTGATCCATAAGCTAGGATCGCCATCCAGATAACACCAATAGTTACGTGAGCACCGTGGATGCCTGTGAGAATGAAGAACGTTGTACCGAAGATGTTTGTTCGAGGAGTTAGCCCCTCGTGTGCAAAGGTCTTAAATTCAAAGAACTGGAATCCCATAAATACCGCACCAAGCACCACGACTATCAGAATCCAAATCGTTCCTTTGTTCTTCTGTCCTTCCTTCACATAGTGAAGTCCGAGAACCATAGCGAGTGAGCTCATCAACAGCACAAACGTCGATACCGACGTAATTGGAATGTCGAGAATCTCAGATGGGTATGGCCCGACTAGGCTTTTACCTCGGTAAACGAGGTAGGTTGCTATAAATGCTCCGAAGAACATCACATCTGAACCTAAGAAAGCCCACATCATGAGCTTTCGGCTGTTCAGTCCGGTAGAAGTGTTTTCTACTGGTGCGTGGTGTTCTGTTGCTGCGGCCTGTGTCACGTTCGTTGATTCCTGATGCTTTTGAAAAGTTGAAATAAACTCAAAAAGTTGAAGTTGCTTACTTATTCTGGGTCGTTTACGGGTTCCATCGACCAACCGAAGAGACCCCAGAGGAGGAAAGGAACACCGGCACCGATAACGTAAGTGTTGGTTAGGAAACCAGCACCTATGACAGCGACGCCGAACGAAAGTATGAACGGGTAGTACGACATATCAGGAAGGTGGATTGCACTGTGTCCATGATCGTCGCCGTGTCCCTCAGCACCACCGGAAACAACCGGACTAGCTTCTTCAGTTTCGTCATCTAACAGTGCTCCCTTAGGAACAAGATCGTGCTCGTCGTGGTAGTACTCCGAAATAGTTTCCGGATACTTCTTGAACCAGAAATCATCTCGGTACTGAACCTGAGGGATTTCGTCGAAATCGTGTACTGGTGGAGGCGATGAAGTTGCCCATTCCAGTGTTCGACCATCCCACGGGTCGTTTCCGGCTATCACTTTGTTCATCTTCGAGTAGAAGACGTTGATAATGAACACAAGAATGCCGAGTGCAAGTATGAAACCACCGATAGTGGATGCGAGGTTTGAAGATTCCCAGCCCATATTCTCAGCATAAGTGTAGATACGCCGTGGCATGCCGTCCATTCCTAGCCAATGCATTGGAGCGAACTGTAGGTTGAATCCGATAAGCATCAATGCCCAGTTGGCGATACCTAGTTTCTCATTGAGGAAGTAACCGGTGAATTTAGGCCACCAGAAGTAAATTCCAGAGAATATGCCCAGAAGCGCACCACCTACGAGAACGTAGTGGAAGTGAGCAACGACGAAGTATGTGTCCTGCTGCTGTGCGTCGGTCGGAGGCGAGGCGTGAATGACACCACTAAGCCCACCGATCGTGAACATCGCAATAAACGATATTGAGAAGAGCATTGGCGTGTTGAGGCGAATGTTTCCACCCCATAGTGTGCCAAGCCAGTTGAATATTTTCACTCCGGTTGGAACCGCAATAAGCATCGTCGATATCGAGAACGCAGTATTAGCTGCAGGTCCAAGCCCAACGGTGAACATGTGGTGACTCCATACAAACCAACCCATGAATGCGATAGCAGCACCTGCGAATACTACGAAGGGGTAACCGAAGAGTGGCTTACGAGCGAATGTTGGAAGCACTTCAGAAACGATACCCATCGCAGGAAGAATCAGAATGTAAACCTCAGGGTGACCGAACAACCAGAATATGTGTTGCCACATGACTGGGTCTCCACCACCTAGTGAGTTGAAGAAGTGAGTGCCGTAAACCCGGTCGGTCATCAGCATGATGCCCGCTACTGCCAAAATTGGCATTGCGAGTACGATCAGAACCGAAGTTATCAACGTCATCCAAGTGAAAATCGGAACTTTGAACATACTCATACCCGGGGCACGCATGTTCAAAATTGTGACAATGAAGTTCAAACCAGCTGCGATAGATGCCACACCAAGAACGTTCAGTCCAACAACCCAGTAAGTCATACCCATACCAGGGTTGAACGTTGCGCCCGAGTTAGGGGCATAACCGAACCAGCCGCCGTTCGGTGCATTGCCTGTGATCCAACTTGCGTTGATGATTAGCCCGCCAAATAAGAAAATCCAAAAACTTAAGGCGTTCAATCGCGGGAATGCGACGTCTCTGGCGCCGATTTGCAACGGTATTAGCCAGTTGAAAAATGCAGCGGAGAGCGGCATGATCACCAAGAACACCATCGTCGTGCCGTGCATGGTGAACAACTGGTTATACGCTTCAGGGCCGATCAGGTCGTTCTCTGCGGAAGACAGCTGTAATCGCATCAGCATTGCTTCGATGCCACCTACGATGAACCATATGAACGATACGATCCCGTACATAGTTCCGATACGCTTGTGATCGACAGTGCCGAGCCAGCTCCAAATTCCCGACGACGATTTAGGTCGTGGGAATGCTTGTGGAAATGTCAGTGATTTTGTTGTCACTAGGTGTGAGCTCCGCTGCTAGACGCTTCTAATGCGCCTTTACAGGTGGTTTCCGTTACTTGAGTGTCTTTAGATAGGTGACGAGTGCGTCGATTGAATCGTCTCCAAGGTGAGACCATCCAGGCATTACTGCGGGGAATCCGTCTACGATGAAGGCTCCCGGCTCCCTTATGGACTGTTCGATGTATTCGTCGGCACTGAGACCGTCTACTAGTGTGCCGGCTCGGTCGCCAATTCCAGCAAGACCAGGGCCAACAACGGTGTTGTCGCCAGTCGAGTGACAGCTTGCGCAGTTGGTTGCGAATACTTCGGCACCATCAACATCGCCGCTTGCTTCAACCACTGATCCTGCAGGTGCAGAACCTGGCTTCAATGAAAGCAAGAAAGTTGCAATGTCGGAAACTTCAGTAGGGCTGAGCTTCACGGCGCCATCGGAAGTGTCATATACGGCGGCATGCTTCTGCATACGGGTGCCAATCTTGATTGAAGAAGGATCAGTAATCCACTGTTCAAGAGTTTCCTTGTTTAGATCCTTCAGACCTGCACCGATTGTTGAGTGTTGGCCGAAGTTAGTTAGGTTTGGTGCTGAGACGATTCCAGAGTTCTCAATATCTGAGATCCAACCGTTCCATCGAGCCTGCTGTGAGCTGATCTCGCGAGCGTACGATCCCGGTGAAGTGCTGTCATTGGTGTGGCAAGAAGAACAGTTAGCTGCGAACAGGTTTTTACCTGATGCTTCAGGTGAACCTGCAACAGGAGCGTTGGGAGCCGTGTGCATTCCTGCGACCCAAGCTTGGAAATCTTCTTCAGTGTCGACGATTACGCGGAAGCGCATGTGAGCGTGGGCAATTCCACAGAACTCTGCACACTGACCGTAGTAGGTGCCGACTTCATCACCAATCATCCACATGTAGTTATCGTTCAAAGGAACCATGTCGACCTTACCGGCGATCTTTGGAACCCAGAAACTGTGAATTACATCTTGAGAATCGAGTTTGAACGCTACAGGGCGGTTCACCGGGATGTGAAGTTCGTTTGAAGTAACGACTTCATGATCTGGATACCGGAACTCAAACCACCACTGGTGACCAATCGCTTCAATGTTTAGAACTTGACCTTGGTCCTGTGGTACCAAGTTTTGCTGTTCCCATATTTGCGTAAGTGTTGGTACTGCAATAATGGCGAGAATAAAGATTGGAATTACTGTCCAAGTTATTTCAAGCCTAGTGTTACCGTGAGTCTGGTACGGAAGTTTGTCCGAGTCAGACCGGCGACGGAACTTTATCGCAATGAATATGACTGCGCCTTCAACAAGTATAAAGACGATAGCTGCAATCCAGAAAATGAACTTGAACAGGTCGGCCTGATCTTCAGCGATTGGTCCCGCGGTGCCGAACGTAGACTGATTGTTCTCTGGTGTACATGCTGCCAGTAGGGCAATCGCCATCGGAACTAATAAAAATAGTGCCGGGCGGAGTGGGAAGGAAAGCTTTGAGACTCGGTGCATCTGGGAGCTGTACGTGCCTGCTAGGAATGGGTAATTAATATTCGTCATGAAAACATCATCGACTACTAAAATCGGTGAAGTAACTTTAAAAGCTTGGAAAGCGTAACACTCGGAATTTACGCTCGCAACGGTCAATAAATCCCGAATAAGTAGCCTTTTTCGTTCGCTTCGATTCCCCGACTACTATGGGTACAGGTTAGGTTTGTGTTTATGATTAAGAAATTGCTCGTTGCGACCCGTAATTCCGGCAAGGTCAGCGAGTTCTCACGAATGCTGTCAGGCTTGTCTTTTGACGTTGTTGGGCTTCATGATTTGGGGATCGATCTTGAAGTAGAAGAGACCGGTTCTACCTTCGAAGAAAATGCAGTAATAAAGGCACGCGCATACGCGGAGGCCTCAGGTGAACTCACGTTGGCTGATGACTCCGGATTAGTAGTCGATGCATTAAATGGCGAGCCGGGCGTACTTTCTGCACGATACGGCGGTGAAGGTCTCGACGACGACGGGCGCGTTCAGTTAGTGCTCGACAAGATGGAACATCTACCGGGCTGGGAGCGAACAGCCCGTTTCGTAGCTGTGCTTGCACTGGTTGGAAGCGATGTTCCGAATGGACTCGTTACTAGCGAAGGCGTTGTGGAAGGCGCTATTTGTCACGAACGATTAGGCGAAAACGGTTTTGGATACGATCCTGTTTTCTGGTTGGTTGGTCTCACAAAAACGACCGCTCAGCTATCTGGCGAAGAAAAAGACGCCGTGAGCCATCGTGGAGCCGCTTTACGTGGCCTGACAGAAACTTTGGAAGCGCTTGTGTAAAACGTAGATTTCATCACAGGGCGAATATTTCTCCTTATGGCGATACTATTGAGATAACGGTTTGAATAATTACGTTTTAACGCCTATCTGATCTTCATGTCACAAAAATCTGAATTCCCCCTCATAAACGGGATTACCGATAAACTTAATCGACCTGTACGTGATCTGCGCATTTCGGTGACTGATCGCTGTAATTTCCGCTGCACGTACTGCATGCCTGCTGAAATTTTTGGCGAACGATATGAATTCCTTCCTCGCCCACACATCCTATCCTTCGAAGAAATCGAACGACTGGCGAGAATATTTGCAGCAACCGGTGTGTCGAAGCTTCGAATTACAGGTGGCGAACCGCTTGTACGGGCGGGTCTTCCTGATCTGATCGCTACTCTCTCGAAGATCGACGGCATAGACGATATAGCGTTGACTACCAACGGATATCTGCTTGCCAAGAACGCTTACGCTTTGAAAGACGCTGGATTAAACCGTATTACGATTTCGCTTGATTCGATCGACGAGGATATTTTCAAAAAGATGTCGGGACGACCACAGGGTCCTGCCAACACTCTCGAAGGCATCAAGGTTGCTACCGAGCTTGGATTTTCACCTATCAAGATCAACGTTGTAGTGCAACGGGGCGTAAACGATCACACACTTGTCGATACAGCTCGTTATTTTAAAGGCACCGGAGCGATAGTTCGTTTCATTGAGTTCATGGACGTTGGAACTAAGAACGGTTGGGATCTTTCACAAGTCGTAACTTCCAAAGAAGTTATCGAGAAGATTGGTGAAGAGTTCACGCTTGAGCCCGTTGTTGCCAATTACGCTGGCGAAGTCGCTAGTCGATATCGCTACGCCGATGGCGATGGCGAGATTGGTGTTATCTCTTCTGTAAGCGAACCATTCTGCGGTAATTGCACAAGAGCCAGGCTTTCTACTGATGGCAAGTTGGTCACATGTCTATTCGCTTCTGGCGGAACGGACTTAAAAGAATCGCTGCGATCAGGTGCGACTGACAATGAGATCGCAGAGATCGTTGGCAGGGTATGGACTGGTCGCACCGACAGATACTCAGATCTTCGATCTAAGGACACTGAATTCAAGGATAATGCGACTGGTGGCGATAAAGTCGAGATGTACTACATCGGTGGGTAGTCGACCATTACGCATTCACCGCTGAGTTTGGTGGAGGGTAGTCAATTTGTCAGTTAGTCGGCGTCGTTGTTCACGTCTTCACAGCATTGATTCACCGGAAACTCCCTCGCCCTGACCGCGGCGATAGCGGATCGGAGGTAACTTCGATGTTAACGTCGGGAACGAATGTCCAGAAGAAAAGACCGACGCTAGTGGGAATCGTAGGCGTCAATCACGTCCAAGGTCTCTCAGACAAGATCGGGATGAGGGTGAGTTTCCGCTAAGCGTTCTTTGAACGTGCTAGCCATTCGTGATCGAGCATCGAATAAATTTCCAAATCGAGATACTCGTCGTTCACATATGCACCGTCTCGCATCGTTCCTTCGTGCTTGAATTCTAGTAGCTCAGGGATTCTACGTGACGGCAGGTTGGCAGTTGCGGCTCGAATCGTGACGCGGTGGATGCCCAATTCGACGAACAGCATTGTCATGACTGCCTCAAGTGAACGAGTCGCTATTCCTCCTCCTTGTAAGTCCTTTCGTATCCAGTACCCTACCTCGATCACGTTATCTCGATTCGGAACGCCGAATCCAATCGTTCCAGCTAGTTCACCCTTGTACTCAACGACATAACCGCAGGAGCCATCAAAGTTATCCTGCTCCAATCGTCGAGTGGTATACAGGCGGGTGTAATCATCCTTCGTTTTGTAAGCCGACATCCACGGAAGGAACTCGCCCAAGTAGTCACGGCCTTCAAAAAATGCGCTCCACAACAAATCGTAATCGCTAGCGACATGTTGCCTCAGCAATATTTCTTCATCAACTCTAATTTCTGTAGATGGCAACGCCAGACTCGGTAGTTTTGGCGGCCAGTTGTCGGCAAACGCTGCGTAACTAGCCATATCTAGAGATATGCCATTGATGACCTCGGACTGTCGCCTTATAGATTCACGCTTAATTCCGAGCCGTTCAGGAATGGCTATGCTTGCCGTATTGCTCAGTGAGGCTTGAATCTCGACTCTATTTAGTCCGAGTTCAGAAAATGACCAATCGATTACAGCTTTCAAGCTGCGAGTCATTATTCCTTTGCCAGTGAATGCTGCATCGAGCCAGTAACCGACGAGCGCCCACTTTTCCGTGGACTCTACACTGTGAAGTGCGATCGTTCCAGCTAATTTTCCATCTTCCTCGATCAACCACCAGTACCCTTTGCCACCATCGCAGTTCGCTATATCGTTAGCTTGGGCTTTGCGTCGGTCTTCAACGGTTGCCGGTGGCTTGGATACTCGAAGCCACTTTGTTAGCTGCTTGTAGTTATCTTCGACCAGGTTTAGATATCGTTCTGCGTCATCTAGTTCTGCCGGTTGCAGGACTGTGGAATCACCAGCTGTGAGAACTGGCACTGGTAGAGCAATGATTTTATCGACGGTCATGTTGTGAACTGCTGACTAGATTTTCTGAGGCTTTTCACGCTGGGTCAGATTGTGGCTGAAGCGAATGTTTGTTTCAATGAGATGTAATGACCAACAATAATGACAATACCGTTTATGCTTTCTCCGATGGATCGGCTATCGGAAACCCTGGGCCCGGTGGGTTCGGGACTGTTCTCAAATACGGTGATAACGTAAAAGAGTTTAGTCAGGGATTCAAGCACACAACCAATAATCGTATGGAGATGCTTGGAGCGATCACCGCTCTCGACGCTCTTAAAGGGCGGCAGCGTGTCGTGCTTACAACTGACTCTCAATATGTGATCAACGGCATTGAGAAGGGCTGGGCCAAGAAGTGGCAAGCTAATGGTTGGATGCGCAACAAGAAAGAGCGCGCCATGAACCCTGATATGTGGCAGCGACTTCTCGATGCGTGCGCCAAGCATGATGTAAGTTTCGAGTGGATTCGTGGGCACACGGGGCACGTGGAAAACGAACGTTGTGACACGCTTGCCAACGATGCCGCACGGGGTCCTTTCTCCGGTCAGCTCGTTGACGAAGAGTTTATGAAACAGAATGGATAGCGGATCGGTCAGTAGCCTTGCTGGAAAGAATGTCAGATGACAGATAGCTCGAAGAGTGAAAACAAACTCAGCCATATCGATTCATCGGGTAAAGCCCGGATGGTCGATGTCAGTCAAAAAAAAATTACCGAGCGCATAGCTACGGCTGGATGTGAAATTCACATGGAGCAGTCGACTCTCGATCTGATTCGTTCTGGTGGATTCGATAAGGGCGATGTTCTCGGAGTCGCTCGAATTGCTGGAGTCATGGCGGGTAAAAAGACTTCTGACCTAATACCTCTTTGTCACCCACTCGCCCTGAACCAGATCACTATCGACTTCGGAGATCTCGCCAATGAGGTTGGACTTTCTATCACCAGCACCGCTCGTACTTCCGGAAAAACCGGTGTTGAGATGGAAGCGTTAACGGCTGCGAGTCTCGCAGCGCTAACTGTCTACGACATGTGCAAAGCGGTAGACCGTGCTATGCGAATTACCGACCTTAGGCTGCTGAGTAAATCGGGCGGTAAGAGTGGGGACTACGTAGCTAACGATTAATTACGGTGCGTTGTGAGCTGTGAATTCGTTGACCCACGTTTGCGGCGTGATTACCATAAATGATCGCGGTTAGTGATTTCGATCACTGAAAGCTTCGAATGGCATGGCGATGTAGCTCAGCCGGTTAGAGCGCGCGCTTCATAAGCGCGAGGTCGTAGGTTCAAGTCCCACCATCGCTACCATTCAATTCGTCGTACTTCTTGAACACGACGAGTACAATTGGTTCTTCGGGCGATTAGCTCAGTTGGTTAGAGCACCTGCCTTACAAGCAGGGGGTCGGAGGTTCGAGTCCTCCATCGCCCACCACAGGTTTTTTTGTAGGACCTGTTTGTTAGTGCCGGGGTGGCGAAATGGCAGACGCGCTACGTTCAGGGCGTAGTGCCCGCAAGGGCGTGCGAGTTCGACTCTCGCCCTCGGCACCATATTTGTGTTTATTGAAGTAAAATTCAATAAGTGGATTCGTCCACATTCGTGCGCTTGTAGCTCAGCTGGATAGAGCGCAGCCCTGCGAAGGCTGAGGTCGTGGGTTCAAATCCCGCCAAGCGCGCCATATTCTCTCAAGGCGCTCCGTGTTTATCGGGGCGCTAATGACGCCGGTGTTTATGTCATGTGATGCATCGCCGGAAAATATGACTGATCGTGTATAGTTTGCGCCGCATAGAATCAGCGCTTGTTATAGATGATGGTTATATTTCGACAATTGAAAAACTGGAAATGATGAGTCCTGCAAGGGATATTTGAAACCGCTTCGAACGTTACTAACGTAGCTAAGTACGGGTTAATGGTTCTTTTCCAGCATGTTTGGGCGATTAGCTCAGTTGGTTAGAGCACCTGCCTTACAAGCAGGGGGTCGGAGGTTCGAGTCCTCCATCGCCCACCAAACTTTTTCAATAGTTCGATCACACGGATGTAACAAAGTATGTGGCGAATTCAATGAATAAGCACACTGACGATTTCGTCAGACCTAATCACATGTTGAAAACGTCAGGTCTGTATATGTCATTAACTCTTATCTACTGATTCGAAAACGCTTACGAATTCGCTGATAGAAAATGTCGATAAAGTTATCGTCGTCAAAAGCGAAACCGTGGAACGCGTTCTCGTTGCATTGATTGCTCACCGAACTCGGCAGATAGCTGGAATCGGACCATAGCTTGGTGAAGGACAGGACGTAACTTGACTAAATCACGTGTAGTCGAGCAGCTAACTTATGACGTGTTCGACACCGATATGGGTTGGGTAGCGTTAGTCGGCAGTGATCAAGGGATTGTTCGTGCAAGCTATCCAGTATCCAGCCCTGAAAGTGCACTGGACCACGTTCAACCTGAAGTTGATACTGCCGTCCATACTCCTGAAGATTATATCCATGTAAGAAATTTGATCATTGCTTACATGGATGGTGACCATGTTGATCTATCTGGCATTGCGATTGATACGCGCGATGCCACACCGTTCGTTAGGAAGGCATGGGACGCTTGCCGATTAATACCGTCTGGAGAAACCAGAAGCTACGGTTGGATTGCTGAACAAGCTGGAAATATGAGAGCCGCACGTGGAGCCGGACAGGCGATGGCACGCAACAAAATAGCGTTGTTAGTTCCCTGTCACCGAGTGGTGAATGCGAGCGGTGCGTTGGGTGGATTTGGTAGTGCCGGTCTTCCACTGAAATCACGCTTATTGGCGATGGAATCGAATCACTATGTTCGTTGGAACTAGGTTTCATCCGCTGGAGCGTTTCGTTCCAAAGATGACGTATCGTCGTCATCCGATAAGTACTTATCTAGAACCGACTGCGCTGCGTCGACGTCCGACTCACGCACCATGAGGCGAACCGGGAACAATGAAACACCCATGAAGCCGACGGCATCGCTCGGCTGGAGTCTGCAATCAATACCTGCAGCTCGGATCAAGCCGCACCATGACTCACCTATGAGTTGACCGGGCGCTGTGGTTATAACTTCCCAGTTCACTAAGTCGCTCCGGTGTTTGGTCGAAGAATATTTTCACTACTAAAGCTCACGTAAACGTTCTGCCGAATTACTAAATCGCAGCGGAACGGACAGCACCTGTGCCTAGTAGCTCATGTAGCCGATTCGTAAGCCGTGGTCCAGCTTGCACCTTGAACGGCATTTCGAGGCGGACAATCTTTTCGCGAGTTTCAATCTCAACCATTGCTGAGTCTGAACCTGAGAACTCCACGAATATCCTCACGATGTCTTCGAGACGATAGCGATCGACCGCTCCATCCCCAGTTTCTTTGACATGAACTAATACAGGACCACCGGCCATTGATTCGTCGGGGTAGTTGGTATTGTTCGGAGCTAGAGATTCGGTTGCCAGTGGAGTTTCCTCGATGATTGGCTCAACAATTCGTTGAACCGGGTTTTCATATTTTGGTTTTGGTGCTTCGTTTACTTGTGACGTAACCGGAGTTGGAGTCCGTGCCGGAGGGGTGTGTTGGACTGGATCGTTAAGAACCGGTCGAGGCTCGCTGGCTTCGTTGAATCCGGCTCTAATTACAGGTACAGGTTCGTTCTTCGTAGCCTCGGCTTCGGATTCAGCCTGGCCTTCAGCCTTGAGTTGATATTGATTCGCTGTTTCTACAGACAGCGACGCTTTTCCGAATCGTTCTCGGACTTCACCCGATACCGAAACAAAGTTACCGTTGCCCCACAGAGCTGGGTTTTTTTCCAATATGTTCGGCCATACGACCATTTCGATATCGCCATCCAACAGAGTTAGATTGAGCGATAAGAACTTGTCGCCACGCTTGGTAGTGAGTTCCCTTACACCGTTCACCTGACCGAGTGCCGCACGTTTTTGTCCCGACATATCTGGCGTGATATCTGCTGCAAAAACGACAATATTGTCGGGCTGTTGTCTCATCTCACGTGTGAACGGACTCTGCGTTAGTTCAACCCCAAGCAGATCACGTTCCCAAATGACTCGTTCTTGATCGGTAGTGCCATCAACGCCAGCAAGTTCGATCTCGACCATCGGTGCCGGAACTGATTCGCCCAGCATGTCGAACATCGATGTTTGACCTGACTCGCGTAGTTTAGTTTGGCGTTGAATTGCAGCGATTATTCGGTCGACAGATTCTAGAAGATTTCCTCGTCCGCCAAATTCATCGAATGCACCTACTCGAATTAGGCTTTCGAGCGTGCGACGGTTGAGCGATTTGGAATCGACCCTACGGCAGATATCTTGAATGTCTTTGAATTGACCGGCAGACTCACGAACTTCGACAATCTGATCAATGGCACCTGTGCCGACATTTTTGACGGCCGCCATTCCGAATCGAATTGCGTCGTTTCCATCAGGATCTCGCTCGATCGTGAATCCCGATCGTGAGTAGTTGATGCTCGGTGGCTTAACACCAATGTGCAGTCGACTTGCTTCACGAATCGCCATACCAACTTTTTCAGGGTTGCCTGAAGCGGAATCAAGTACGGATGCGATGTACTCGGTCGGGTAGTTGGCTTTGAAATATGCAGTCCAATACGCAATGTATGCGTACGAAACGGCGTGAGCCTTGTTGAAACCGTAGCCGGCGAATGGCTCCATAAGTTTGAAGACAGTGTTCGCCTGTTGTTCGGTGTATCCCTTTTCGAGAGCACCCTTATTAAATTTTTCGTGCTCGGATTTCATCACGGAGGCTTTTTTCTTACCCATCGCCTTGCGCAAAATGTCGGCTTCGCCAAGCGTGTATCCGCCGAACGCCTGGGCAATTAGCATTACCTGGTCCTGGTATACAAGGACGCCGTAGGTAGGCTCGAGAAGTTCACGAAGGTCTTCATGAGGGTATGAAATTTCAGCTCGACCGTGTTTGGCGTCGATGAAAGTACCGATATGTTCCATCGGACCAGGGCGGTAAAGAGCGATCATTGCCGCAAGGTCATTGATCGTAGTTGGCTTCAAAAGTTTTATGTTCTTTCGCATGCCATCAGATTCGAGCTGGAACACGCCGAAAGTATCGCCGGCTCCAAGAATAGCG
>Ga0308019_10001438_pt1 | contig 14426 bp, 13 predicted proteins | sample Neamet284_FD_203135 | JGI IMG/M metagenome (GOLD analysis project Ga0308019, IMG submission 203135) | Marine microbial communities from water near the shore, Antarctic Ocean - #284 | ecosystem: Environmental > Aquatic > Marine > Unclassified | place: Southern Ocean | collected 2014-10-01 | reverse complement strand
CAATATTTTGAAGTATTGATTTGGGTAATGGTTGGTTATCTAATAAGTCTTGGATATTTGCCATCACAAAATTTAATACATTTATATAAGAGCCTTATATATAAAACGAATGTGTGGCACGATTAAAATCGATTTTGTTTGAATTGATGATGCCTTCATATTTCATACCTACATTAGTTAGATCAATTTTTAAGGTATCGTTATGCAATTCAGTATCTTTTGCTATCATTCCTGAAATGCCTTTTTTTGGAATGTCAACAATGGTTTGATAATTTCCATCTTTAAATGTTAGATGAAATGCGAACGGAATTGAACGTTGTTCTGAGATTATTAATTACCCACTCCAATCTCCACTTAAGTCTTGTGTATACCCAATTGATGAAAGGAGTAGTAAACCAGTTGTTATTAATAATTTTTTCATTCTATTCTCCTTTATTTGCCCTAGAGACATTTTATTTAATTTGTTTATTCTTGTCAGCTGCATTTAATGATCCATAAAAAATTAATCCAAACATAATTCCAAGTAACCAACTCTTTAAAGCCAACCCCATACCAACACCAAATACAAGTCCAACTCCTATAGGTTTATTCATTTTGTTAAATCTGGTTTATCTTTATACACATCAAAATTTATAAAATCTAAACGGGGCCATTGCATAGAGAGAAACCCAATCACATGAAAATAAAGTGATATTGTTACAGCTTTAAAAGATTCTATTCCAAGTGCTTTCAATGAAATTTGCAACATCGCATAAAACGTTACTGCTATCGCTATAGAGATAACTTGCCGGATAAGTGTTTGTATATCAATTTTCCGATCTTCGTAAGACTGATGAGGATTTTTAACTTTACCATACATTGTTCGGTAAATAATCAATCCAAAAAATAAATAAGTACCGGAAATAATCAACACAGTTAGGTAACCACTGAACCATGAATAATCAAACTGATCAACGTAGGCAATAAATCCGACAAAAATAACATAGATCACAAAAACAGTTCCCAGCAAACTCTTTGAAGCAAAATCAGTTAATCTGCGCGGTTGGAGGACAGCTTCTTTTTGTGTATCTTGATTTAAAAGTCGCATGGCATTGTGATATTTCATAGCCCACAAATCAATCCCAATGTTGGGAATGAATTGAATCATGAAATACCAGAACACAATAACTTGATCCCACTCTCCTGTTCTCGGTGTAACATAAAACCAAAGGATCAATCCAAGTCCTAATCCTATCATGAGATGATTCATCCTTTGATACCGTTTAGCTAATTTTCTGTATTTATCAATGGATTCAGGATAGAGCTTCGGGAATTCGTCGGGTGGATAATTTTTAAAAATTGTATGGATCCGAATCAGCATTCTCCGAGGATAATAATAGGAAAGAAACATAATTTGACTGAAAAGGACAATGTAAAGTAAAAAGTCAATATTCATTTAAAGATCCTTATTAGTTTTTCATCATAATGCTAAAGGCAATGCGGATTTCAGAATCTGTGGCTCCCGATTTACGTAATGATTTAATAGTTTTGCCCAATTTTGTTGTAATCGAAGCGTTCATATTGACAGTGCTATTTTGTATTGCGTCTACATGGATGGATGTCCCTCGGTACCCTTTGGTTTGGATTACAGAATCTCTTTCTAATAATCGGTAAGCTTTTGCAACCGTATTATGATTTAATTCCAGGTCATTTGCTAATTGACGAATGGATGGTAGCGAATCACCGGGTTTTAATAATCCATCCATCACCGCTTTTTTAATTTGATCCATCAACTGGTTAAATAGTGGTGTGGAAAGATTAGTATCTATTTGGATTCTCATTTTATTATTTATATTTGTACTAGATGTACTAATAGTACATATATTATATATTAAATCAAAGTACTTAATCACTCTCTAACTATAAGAATCATTTAAATCAATGATACTTTTTTTGGTCATCAAATTCCCTTAGCTTCCAAGTATGAGAACTCTTATCTCACTATTAATCTTATCGTCATTACTAATAGGTCAATTTGGAAAAGTTGAGGTCACTGTAGATGATAGGCTTCTACGAGAGAGTGAGCGTCAAAAAGTATCATCAATTCGCGATGAGATAAATCGATTCTTTGCTGGTCAAGCGTGGGATGATAAGTATCAAAGTTTAAATATTCCCTTATATATATCGATTGCTTTTCAAGGCGTTGCGCAAAAAGGTGGAATGGAAACATTTCATGCGCAAGTTTTAGTCTCTGATGGATTAGATATAAGATATTTTGATAAAGCGCTTCAATTTCATTATAACTCTGGTGGCTCAATACAATACGATCCCGTAATATTTAATCCGCTAGGTAGTTTCTTCGCTTATTATGCTTATGCAGTTTTAGCTGGATGGATGGATACCTATGAGTTTTATGGCGGTAATTACCCCTATGGGCAAGCAAGAGAGATAGCATTAAGAGGTATGGCTTCCGATTATCCTAAGGGATGGAGCTCACGTGTCCAATTATTAAAAGAAATGACCGGTAATAAAGGTCTACGAGAAGCTCGATTTGCATTTTATGTAGCGATGGATCATTTTGACCAGGGGAAACCTGATGATGCACTCAATGAATTCAAACTTATGATGGAAGGGTTAGAAATTGTATTTAGGCAATTTCCTACTGGTAGGACTCTATATTTTATTAATGCACATAGAGAAAAACTATCTAAGCGTTTAAACTTATTAGGTCAAGAAAATATGTTATATCGTTTATCTGAGATGGATCCCGCCCACAAAGATATTTATATTAGAGGATTAGAGAAAAGATAACTTATTCTTTAATAATATCAGCTGAATGTTTCTTTCCTCTAAAATAGTAATCAAAGACCACACTACCCCAATATAACCACGGCAATACTTTCTTATCTTTTACGATTCGTATTTGCTTTATCTGCCTTCTTCTTCGCCAAATAGAAAAAGGATGGGTAATAATCCATAATAAAGATTGCACTATTCCAATTGCATGATTTAAATCCATTTTAATTAAGGAATAGATTAAGGCAACTAATTCTAATATAAAACGTATTGGGAAAATGTATAGTGTAAGTGGTAAGCTATAATTACTAAGAATCATTTGCATAGAGTTTCGGTGGTTTAAATATTGTTTTTTACGAGAAAACATTGGTAGCGTAGCTGCGTTTTTGTGAAAAACCACACTACTTGGAATAGCCCAGGTTTCTTTATTCATCAGATGAAGTCTCCAGCAAAGATCAATCTCTTCTTGATGAGCAAAAAAACTTTCATCAAATCTACCTGCTGATTCAAAATCAACTTTTCTTATCATAAATGCAGTACCACTAGTCCAAAATACTGGTCGCATTTTATTATATTGACCATTGTCATCTTCTTGATCATTAAATATTCTCCCTCTAGCAAATGGAAAACCTAAGACGTCTAACCAGCCACCTGCCCCGCCCGCATAATCAAATTTTTTGCGATCATAAAAATTTAGAATCTTTGGCTGTACTGCAGAAACTTTAGGATTCAAATTAAGAAAATCCACTAATGGAGATAGCCAATTTGAATCTTGAACTGTGTCATTATTTAAGAAGACAAGGTAATCACCATTAGAGACTTCGGCACCACGGTTACAACCACCAGCATATCCGTAGTTTTGACTATTTTCTAAAAGATTTATTTGGGGAAAGTTTAAGCTTACTAAATCGGGGCTTCCATCAGTTGAGGCATTATCAACTACAATTATTTCTAAATTATCGTAATCTGTTTGAAGCAAAGACTCTAAACATTCAGAAAGAATGTCTATCCCATTCCAATGTGGAATAACAACCGATACTTTTGGATTATCCATAATTAGTGTTGGAGGAAAAATTAAAGCATTAAGGTTATATACCTATTTGCCTTATTCCGAATTTAGATCTTCAAGTAATTGTTTAGCGACAGGATCATTAGGGTTTTTACTTAACCAGTCATTAATTACAGATTCAGCTTCTGTAATCATATCTAATTTTTTATAGGTAAAAATTAAAGAGGATACAATCTGAGTAAAATAATTACGCCATTGTTCAATTTCTTTTTGTGAGGTTTTTCGATCTCCATTTTCTATAGTTTTAAATTCTTCATATAAACCTTCAAAAATAGTTTTTCCTATTTGAAATGAGTCTAATTGAGAAAGGTATACTTGACCATAGTCAACCTTATCTCTTATTGTTAAATCATTTCTTGTAATAAGACTATCCATAATTCGTTTTAATTCATCTTTTTCGCCTAATTCACCATAAAGACGAGCTAACTGATAATGCAGTTCCTTTGCATCATAGCGAATTGTCTTCTCTGGAATATTATCTTGCATTTTATTTAAAACAGAGAGTGCTTTCTCTCTATATATTTCAGCTTTTTTTGAATCTGTATTTTCAAAGTCTTTAAAAGCCATATAGTGAAAAGCAGCTAATTGCATATGTGCACTTCTTAAATTTTGAAGAAGTCGAATATTGGTAGATGGAAAATAGAAGACATCATCTCTTCCTAAGTTTCTGTAAAGATAACCTGGTTTATAATCCTTTGACCAAATATCACCTTCAAGCTCTTTCCATTCTCGCGCTTCTATATCTTTTTCCCAAATATCAGAACCGTAGCCCGACATGAGGTTTGTCCACATTCTTTCTTCGTTAATAGGGTTTCTCTTATCAACTTTATACGGTCTTAAGCGATAGACTAATCCTTCCATCTCAATATAATCTTCAAGTCCGAGTCTATTATTTGCTGGCACTGTAACGGCAAAATATATTGGAAATTTCCATTTTGCATCAGAAATAATTTTCAAAATCATCATATCTTTTACCATAAGAGCTGCACCAGCATAAGTAGGCTCTACACGCCATTCAATGAGTCCATCTTTATTTTTAGCTGACTTGGGAGCTGGTATTTGAACGTTTCTTGACTTCCAAGGTTGAAGACCAGAAGCAATATCTAAAACTTGACTATCTGTCATATTTATAAATTCTTCTAATTCACGCCCTTCCTCGCCAGTATAACCACGGCGAGAATCACGCAGTTGGCGGATATACCACTCTGTATTTAAAAGACTAAGATTTGCAACGGTAATATCTGTGCGAATACCTTCTACTTCTTGTAAATACCAAAGCGGAAATGTATCATTATCACCATTGGTAAAGATAATAGCATTTGGCTCACAAGACTGTAAAATATTATAACTATAATCCCAAGCGAGACGATTATCTGATCTGTCATGCTCATGATAATTTGCTTTTAACATCATTCCAGGCATCGCGAATAGAAGGAAAGAAAAAACTCCAATCACTATATTCTTTGAAATTGACTCGTTATTAAAATATCTTCGAATCCAATCACCCAAAGCTGAAATAGCAATAGATATCCATATCGAAAAAGCAAAAAAACTACCTACATAAGAATAATCCCTCTCTCTTGGTTGAGGGTTATCTTGATTCACAAAAATGATAATAGCAAGCCCGGTCATTAAAAAAAGACTTAAAACAGTAAACGCTTGCTCTTTATCTTTCTGAAAATGGAAAAACATTCCCCAAAGACCAAATAAGAAAGCTAAAGGAAAACCAAATTGAAACCAATTAACTCCATCTTGATTCGTATTGGCTCCATAAGCTGTAACATAATTATCAGTTGTAGGTCCGCGACCTGCAAATTGCCATAGAAAATACCTCCAATACATCTTCTTTACCTGATAACTCCAAAAGTAACTCCACTGCTTATCTAAACGGTATGTTTTGTATTTCTGCTCCTGTGAGGATGAATATTCTCTTCCATTGGTTGGACGCCCTGCTACTTCATGCTTAGGTGGTAAACCATCATAGCGTCGAGGAAATTGAAACATTTGACCATATTGTTCTCTTTCCATATAAGCAATAGCCCGTGAAACAGTTGAAGGATCATTTTCATTAATTGCAGGATCTTGCCCTGATCTAATAAAAATCATGGCATACGTTGAATAGCCTATTAAAATAAGGACTATAGATGAAAGAGCTAATGCATATTGAATCTTTTTCTTTAAAACTGCAAATATCATCCCACCAACGATAATTAAGCCTAAAATGATTGACATAAATAAACCAATTTTATCTACAAGTTTTGGTATACCATTAATAATACCCACATTTATTATTAGATAAATTGCTCCAGTAATAAAACTAGTTATGAAAAATCCTTTAAAAGAAAAATTAAATTTTCTAAAATAAATAATGAGTGCTATAAAAGGTAAAGCCAATAAATTCAGTAAATGAACACCTGTTGCAAGACCAATCATATAAGCAATAATAAGTATATATCTTTCATTTCCTTTCTCATCTGCTCTCTCAGCCCAGTGAAGAATAAGCCAAACTACAATTGCAGTAAAAAATGTAGAAAATCCATAGACCTCTGCTTCAACAGCGTTAAACCAATGCGAATCTGTAAAGGCAAAGGTAAGTGCCCCCACAAAAGAGCTTCCAAAAACAATTACAGCATCTATTTGTGTTTTAATCTTGCCTCTATAATTAGAAATTAATTTTACAGTAGAAAGATAAAGGTACATTACAGCTAAAGCAGAGACCACGGGGGAAATCAAATTAACTCTAAATGCAATATCTGGATTAAAAGGAATCATGGAAAAAACTCTACCTATAATCAAATACAATGGACTTCCTGGAGGATGGGGAACCCCTAATATGTAAGATGTCGCAATAAACTCTCCAGAGTCCCAATAAGGAACCGTATCAGCCATCGTTAGTAAATAAACTATAAACGAAAGCGCAAGAGCAATTACTGCAAAATAACGATTTAGCTGAATAAAATCTTTATGTATCAATGTTATTAGTCCTTTTTACTTTTTGATTTTTTCTTTGAAGATTTTACGTCTTTTTTTGTTTTAGGTTTATCTTTCTTTACTTTACTCTTTTCTGGTTGCTTACTTTCTTCATCTTTCTCCTTATTCTCTTCTACACTTTTTTTCTGCTCATCTATAAAATTAAGTTTTAATTCGCTGAGACTATGAATGATATATTGTTCTTCCCACTCACTAAGGTTACTCTTCATTTTAGTTTGAAGCATATCCATTAAATCTATATAATAAGTAGCTTGGTCTAAGTTCCGTTCCATCTTATCAGAAACGGGGTTTTTGACCTTGCCTAAAGAAATCCAGGCACTTTGTACAAATGTATTCACTAAATGAATAAATAATTGATCTTCTTTTTTTAATTGTTCTTCAGCCATACTTATTCCTCTTTAATTATGTTATTAATTTTTGAAAAAAATGATTAAAAATTAGACGATGAAGCTACATAATATCGATGTTAATTCTCATAAACTAATTAAATTAAGATATATTTACCTGCTCGAGTTTGTCTTGATATTCATTAATAAAGTTTTCTCGAATAAGACCATGCTTTGTTCTACTCAAGCTAGGGTCATCCTTAACTACTAAAAAAGCAGCTTCTCTTGCTTCTCTAATAATAGGTCCATCAGTTAACATATTAGCAATTTTATATTTTAAAAATCCACTCTGTCGTATTCCAAAAAATTCGCCCGGTCCCCGAATCTTTAAATCCTCATCAGAAATAATAAATCCATCTGAGGTAGACTCCATTATCTTCAATCTTTTCTTTGAATTATCAGTAACTTTTCGATGAACTAAAATACAATAACTTTTCTCAGAGCCCCGACCAACACGACCTCTAAGTTGATGTAATTGGGTAAGACCAAACCTTTCTGCATGCTCGATTAGCATAACTGAAGCATTCGGGATATCTATCCCAACTTCAATAACAGTGGTAGAAATAAGAATATCAATTTTATTATTCTTATAATCATTCATTATAGAATCTTTTTCTTCCTTTTTCATTTGGCCATGCAACAAGCCAACTTTTAAATCTGAAAATACTTTTCCTGAAAGATGTGAATACATTTCTGAAGCTGCAGCTAAATCAGACTTCTCTGATTCTTTAACTAATGGATAAACCACCATACACTGTCTTCCAGAGGTTACCTCATCTATCATAAATTGATAAACTTTTTTTAACCTCAGTTCTTTTACTACTTTAGTTATAACAGGAATTCTATTCTTTGGCATCTCATCAATTATAGACAAATCCATATCACCATGATAAGTGATGGCTAACGTTCTAGGAATAGGTGTCGCTGTCATTGCTAAAACATGGGGGTTTTTTCCTTTAGAAATCAAATCGCCTCTTTGACTTACACCAAATCGATGCTGCTCATCTACAATACAAAAACCTAATGATTTAAATACTATATCTTTTTGAATAATAGCATGAGTACCTATGATGATATCAATTTTTCCTTCAGCCAAACCTTTTAAAATACTTTGGCGCTCATTCTTTGAAGTTCCACCAACTAATAAAGCACAAGTCATATGAGCTATTTCTGACAACTTTTTAAATGACTCAAAATGTTGACGAGCTAAAATTTCAGTTGGTACCATTAAAGCTACTTGAACATTATTGGCTACTGCTATTGTTGCAGCTAAAACTGAAACTATTGTTTTCCCTGAGCCAACATCACCCTGCAAAAGACGATTCATAGAAAAAGGTCGTCCTAAATCTAATTTAATTTCTTTAACAACTTTTTTTTGTGCATCTGTAAGTTCAAAATCTAAACTATCTGAAATAATTTTAAATTGTGGACCAATTTTTGTGAATGCTTTTGTTCCTGTTCTTTGAATAGCTGACTTTCGAAGTGCCATTAGCATTTGAAGAAAAAAATGTTCATTAAATTTTAATCGATGAATTGCTTTCTTTAAATTATCTTCAGATTTAGAAAAATGGATATTCCGCAAAGCTTTATCAAGGGAAACTAATCCATATTCTTTTCTGAGTTCATTAGAAAAATAATCAGGAATATCATTTAAAGATTGAAAAACTGTTTTAATGAGCCGACGAATAGATCGACTATCCAATTTAGCTTTACTTAATTCAGCCGGAATTGAGTACAAAGGAATAACCTGACCTGAATTTACTGGGTCTTCATCAATCTTTAATTTTTCATATTCTGGGTGAACCATTTGAAATCCATTAAAAAATTCTACTTTACCGCTTACAGCTAGTCGATCGCCTACTTTAATAGAATTTTTAATATATTGAGCACCATTAAACCATGTTAATGTCAGCATTCCTTTGCCATCTGATAATATCGCTTGAAAATACTGACGTCTCTTACCCCTTCTTATATCTGCAATTTCAACTTTTCCAATAACTGTCGCATCACTATTCTTTTGAAGTTTAGAAATTGGTAGTACTGTTGTTCGATCTAAATGACGACGAGGATAATAACTGATAAGGTCAGATACCGTCATAATATCGATTTTTGAAAAAGCTTCAGCTCGCGTTGAGCCTATACCTTTCATTAGATTAAGTGAAGTAGAAAGATCTAAAGCCTTTTCAGGCACAATAATTCACTTCCATTCTTTCCGGTAAGTATAGGTGACTGTTTCTGATCTATTTGCAGGAATCACAATTGGAAAATAAATAGTAGAGGCATCTTTTTTTCGATAATTTGCCGAGGCATCACGTACAACCCAATCACCATAAATATGTTCAATTAAACGGACGTTGACTTCTTCCGAAAGAGTGTTAGAGACTTGAATACTTATTGAGCCCTCTTCACTTTTACGTTGCCTATCGTAATTTAAGATTTTACGCTTGCCCACTACATTAAAAGCTCGACCAGATACAATTGTTGCTTTTGCACCTTTTGGAACTTGGCGAATTTTATCTTCACCAACATATTCAATATTGCCACTAGCTGTTGATTGATAAAGTTGAATTTTACCTTTTGGTAATGGCACGCCAAGATTATTCTCTCTAGTATTTGCTATCTCATATTCAATTAGAAGTGGCTCTTCTTTTTTACTCTTTTCATCATTTTCAAATAAATAAGTTTTTTCAAATGAAACTTCTCTAGATGAGTAAAGGCGAGTAGTAATACTTTCCTCTCCTTTTAGATCAATTTTACTTCCTAATGTATAAATATGATAATCTCCCAGAGACTCTTCTTTTGGTTCAGAAACACTTTCTGCAATAGCTCGCTTCATTATAGATGGTGTTCTCACATTACCATTTTGTTTGAGCGTTCCTTCAACCAATTGAATTGATAAATTCTTAAAGTCTAAGTTGCTATTATTTTTAATATATGCATCAGCTAAAAACTCAGCAGCATTATTAGACCCATCAAAAATAAGTCGATAAGTCGCATCCCAATCAAAGCCACTTGATAGATAGATTAAATTCCCTCGAACAGAACCAAGTCTATTATATGGTGAGATAACCCATGTTAGAGAAGGTTTAAATATTACATTATTTAGTCGCCCTGGTACAGTTATATAATCAACTCTATTTTTATTGAATGATGTCGTAGATCTTTTCCTTGTGATTGTAATATTGTCATTACTCATTTCAACTAATGTGCCACTGAAAGAAGTTCCATTTATAAGTTCTACTTCAATATTTTTACCTAAATAATTATTAAGGTATTTAGAAAAATAAAAAATATCTTTGTTTAATCTCTGCATATTCACAGTTGCATTTTGTAGAGAAAGGAAGGGTGAATCTTGGATCAACCCTTTTGGCAATAAATTCCAAGACACGGTATCTTGCCCAAGCTCGATATTCCATGAAACAGGCTGCTTGATTAGTGCAAAGCCATCCTTATACATAGTCATAGTTGCGGAGTTTGATTGTGCGCTCAATAAAGCTGTCGTTATAAAAATTCCTAAAAACTTCTTCATTTTAACATATCCAAATTTTCTTTTACAAGATTAAATTCAGTTGACATATCTTCTAATTTTTGTTTTTCATGACTCACCACATTATCCGGAGCTTTATTAACAAAATTTTTATTAGCTAATTTTTTTTCAGTTCCAAGAATATGTCCTTTTAATTCATTCATTCGTTTAGAAAGACGACTAATTTCTTGATCCAAATCTATTAACCCTTTTAGTGGAATAAATAATTCCATTTTTTGGACAACTGCTGTAGCTGATTGACTTGGTTTTTCTATTTTATCACCAAATGTAAGTTCCTCAATTTTACCAAGTATTTTAATGATATTCTCAAATGATTCAATCTTTGAACGATGGTCTCCAATACCACGAATGACCAAACTTGCTTTTTTATCCTGTGGTACATTCATACTACTTCTTATTGTACGAATAGCTGTAACAATTTCTTTAAGTAACCCCATTTTTTCCTCAGCTTCAATATCTTTATGTGAGGCGTCACCTTTTAACCAAGGAGAGATAATAAGATCTTTATCAGATTTGTTTCTGAAATAAGACCATATTTCTTCAGTAATAAAAGGTGAATATGGATGTAGTAGTGTCAAAATACCTTTAATAATATAAACAGATACAGCTCGGGAATCATTCGCTTTTTGCAAATCATTGCCGTAGAACCTTGTTTTTGCTATTTCAATGTACCAATCACAGAAATCACTCCATGTAAATTCATAGATGGCTTTAGCTGCTTCGTTAAAACGAAATTGATCCAATTCCTTGTTAACTTTAATGGCCGTTTCATTTAAACGACTAATTATCCATTTTTCAGGTAAGTCTAAGGAATCTTCATTTAGATCGAACTCTAAAACATAATCTTCACCAAGATTCATTTGAACGAAACGTGAAGCATTCCAAAGTTTATTCATGAAATTTCGACCAATCTCTAATCGAGAGCTCGAGAATAATACATCTAAACCTTGAGGCGCTATAAGCATTGTTCCAAATCTAGTTGCATCTGTTCCATATTCTTTGAATAGATCAAATGGGTCCGGAGAATTACCTAATGATTTACTAAATTTTTTCCCTGTTTCATCTCTAAGTATTGAAGTAAAGTATACATTTTCGAATGGAATTTCATCTAGGAACTCTTGACCTGCAATAATCATTCGAGCCACCCAAAAGAAAATTATATCTGGACCTGTTACCAAGGCATTGGTTGGGAAAAAAGTATCTAAATTTTTATTACTTTCCGGCCAATTATGAACTGCAAAAGGCCACAGCCAAGAAGAAGCCCAAGTATCTAATACATCTTTTTCTTGTATCCAGTTTTCTGGGTCATCAGGACCTTTCACGGATACATGGATTTGAGTTTTGTCAGACTTTAAATACCAAACAGGAATCTGATGCCCCCATCTAAGTTGACGACTAATGCACCAATCTTTAATATTTTCTAGCCAATGATTATAGGTTTTAACCCAGTGAGAAGGATGAAAATTTATTTTTTTTGTATTAACAGCTTCTAAGGCAGGTTTAGATAAACTCTCCATATTTAGAAACCATTGATTAGATAAGTAAAATTCTATGGGCACATTTCCTCGTTCGGAAAAACCGATATTATTTGTATAATCTTCGACTTTGTGCAGGTTTCCTTCTTTATCCATATCTTTAACGACTGCGAGTCGTGCTTTCTCTCGAGATAATTTTTGATATTTATTCGGAACTTCCGAATTCATCGAAGCGTCTTCATTCATTATATTAATGAATTCTAATTCATGACGTTTGCCCATAGCAAAATCATTAGGGTCATGGGCTGGTGTAACCTTTACACAACCTGTTCCAAAATCTAAATCAACATAACTATCTGCTATAATTGGAATTTTCCGACCGACCAAGGGGAGAGTAATTGTCTTCCCCACTAAATCTTTATAACGCTTATCTCTTGGGTTTACCGCGACAGCAGTATCGCCTAACATAGTTTCAGGTCTTGTTGTTGCCACTATCAAATAATCTTCTGAATCAGTAATAGGATATCTAAAATACCAAAGTTTTCCATTCCTCTCTTTATGTATTACTTCTTCGTCGCTTATTGCTGATTTTGAAACTGGACACCAATTAACTAAGCGATGACCTTTATATATAAGTCCTTTGTTATATAATTGTACAAATGCCTCTAGAACTGACAGAGTATATCCATCATCCATCGTGAAACGCTCTCTATCCCAATCACATGAACATCCCAATTTTTTCAATTGGTTTATTATAATTCCACCATACTTATTCTTCCATTCCCAAGCATGAGCTAAAAATTCGTCACGAGAAAGACTATCTACATCAATCCCTTCATCCAGTAACATATTGACAACTTTTGTTTCAGTTGCGATTGAAGCATGATCTGTCCCGGGAATCCAGCAAGCATTCTTACCCTCCATTCTTGCCTTTCTGATAAGCACATCTTGAATTGTATTATTCAAAACATGACCCATGGTTAGCTTACCCGTTACATTAGGAGGTGGAATAACAATAGTGTAAGGCTCTTTATCTGATTCACTATCCGCTTTAAAATAACCATTTTCAAGCCAATGCTTATACCAATGGTCTTCGAGCTCATCCCAGTTATATGATTTGTCAAGTTGTACTTTTGACATAATTATTTAAATATAAATTAATAGAAAAAATAAAAAGTTGTTAGTCATCGATCCAAAATTAGAGAAAATGCTGTTGTCAGCTTTAAAACATTTTGATTAGCTTTAATTAAATTGCCCGATATTATACGTCCAAGGTTTCGCATTACTTTATAACCTATCTCAGGGTTTGCGTCACAGATTGAATAAAGATCTAATTTATCTATTTGAGCTAGTGTGCAGGCTGTTTCTGCTCGAACATTAGCTGTTCTACGGTCACCTTCATTAAAAATTGACATTTCTCCAAACTGTGGATACATATCACTTGAAAGCTTCAAAATAGCTTTCTCCCTATTATCTGATTCACCCTTGTTCATTGAAAGTGTAAGCGCTTGATTAATTTCTACATTACCAGCTAAAAGAAGATATAGAGAGTCACCTTCTTCACCTTCTGTAATAAAACGCTCACCTTCTTTCATTTGGACTTCTTTAAGAATACTATGAAATTGAGATAGTTGATCATCACTTAGATCATCAAAAATTTGAAATTGCTTTAATTGATCATTTTTCATTGTTTTACGGGATCAAGATAGCCCGTTCTCCTTGTTTTAGAGTATAATCCTTACGGGGGTTAACAACTACATTAATTTTGCTTTCTTCTTGGAGAGATATCCCTCCTTCTTTCAATTTTCGTTCAATAAATGAATCCAAAGCAGAAGCATCTGAAGATAAGATGGCACCAATACCAAGGTTTTCATCTTCAGCAAAAACGCCTACCAATAAAGATCCATCTTTATGTCTAAAATGGTCAAATAACTTACTATAGGGTTTCCCCACAAATTGAGAAGGAATCGCGACTCTAATAAACCTAGCCTTAGAATTGCTCTCAATTAATTGATTCGCAATCTGCGGTATGCCCGGGTCTACTACATGAGAAGCTAAAATGTGAGTGCTAAAGTCATCCCCCACTACTACTTCATCAGCATCTGCTCTTTTAATATGTGTTAGATTCTCTCTATCAAGTAAATATGCAACTACTCTAATATTAGGATCCATGCTCTTAATCG
>Ga0308019_10001436_pt1 | contig 14430 bp, 8 predicted proteins | sample Neamet284_FD_203135 | JGI IMG/M metagenome (GOLD analysis project Ga0308019, IMG submission 203135) | Marine microbial communities from water near the shore, Antarctic Ocean - #284 | ecosystem: Environmental > Aquatic > Marine > Unclassified | place: Southern Ocean | collected 2014-10-01 | reverse complement strand
TGCTGCGTAAGATCCGGTAGCCGCTCCAGCAAGAGCACCTCCTATAAGTGGGCCAGTACAAGAAAAAGAAACAATAGCTAAAGTCGCGGCCATAAAGAAAATTCCTATTAAACCACCTTTGTCAGATGCTGCATCAGCTTTGTTAGCCCAACTCTGAGGCAATGCAATCTCAAAGAATCCAAGGAAACTCAGTCCGAAGACAACTAAGAGAAGGAATAATCCCACGTTAAAGTAGGGGTCAGTAGAAATCACGTTCATGATGTCAACTCCGAATATAGCTGTAAGTGATAGGCCTAAAGCGGTATAGATAAATATGATAAAGAACCCGTAGATCATGGCATTTTTGATGCCGGCTGCTTTGGTCTTACTTGTTTTAGTAAAGAAACTTACAGTCATAGGAATGAGTGGGAATACGCAAGGCGTGAAAAGAGCTGCGAGTCCCAAACCAAATCCCATTAGAAAAATCAACAACAATCCTTCGTCTTCGTCTTCGTCTTCTTTTTCGTCTGAGTCTGAGTCTCCTTCTTTACATACGTGTTTTGAAGGAGGGCAAAGGTCAGGAAGTTCAGAAGATGGCTTGATATCTGACAATGCCAATTTGTAATAGATGTCAGTAGGAGGGAGGCACATCGTTGCGTTGCAAACCATATAAAGTAGAGATCCGCTCAATGTGTCAGGTGACGAGATGTTGGCAAACTTTAGAGTCGCTTTCCAATAAACTTCTTCCTCAAAGAACTTGAGGTCCATCATGAAGTTAGGGTCGTACTCAATATGAGGAGTGCATTCCTCAACCCCTTCGATAGCTTCACCGGCATCTGTATAAAAAGCTGTTGCAATCGGACCATCATCCGTAGCTAAAAATTGAGAATAAATGTGCCAACAAGCATCAAGTGAAGCGTGATATACAATTTCAACTTCGCCTTCATTTGCACCTTCATAGAGATTTATGTCCCATGAAATGGGGTCTTCTATTTGAGCTGATACATCAGAAATGCTGGTAGTTGCGAGGAGGAAAACCGAAATAAAGGCGGTTAGGATACGTGTCATAGTAGGGATTTTCTTGGGTCCAAAGATAGTTCGTACGACGAGCTTGTGAAATCGTTTAATATTTTTAGGGAAATAGCCTTTAAATTCAGGTCTGAGTCCGTTCAGATTTCCACCTCTAATATTAATCTTTTTGTGGATTTGGTAATGGATACTTTCCTAGAAATCCGAGACCAAGCCCCTTCTTCTCCAGCCACGAAAACCCACAAAATATTTCCTTTAGCATCTTGCAGTACACGTGCACTGGATCTCGATAGATGAGGGACTTTCCATTGAGTTAATAGATCGCTAATGTTAACGCTCCCTTCCATTCCGCTTGGATCTAGTTTGTCACCGTCCCCCCAAGTACGCCAAGTAAGTGGGTGATCAAGTGTGTGAAAATCAAGCCAGAGAATTTCAGGACATCGTGGAGGAGAGGAATCTAAACCCACGAGTTCACATTTCCAGGATAGATTTTGGAATGCCCCATTTTCGGTTGTGAGCGTACAAGTAGAATCGGATTCATTCATTTCCTTTTCAACTTCGAATTTCCTTAAAATCATGTATTCGCGTTCGCGAACCAATGAGTCGTCTTCAAACACTACTTCCGCTCCGATGGAGGCTCGTTTGAGCAAATATGCTTGTTCACGTGATCCTAAGGGCCATCTCCTTTCAGCCAACAATTTATCCAAAACGCGATCTCCCCAAGCTGATTCTCCGAGTAGTTTCAAATCTATTCGACAAATTTCGTTGGCTCGGTCGTTTGCTAAAGTGTTTGATGAAAAGTCGCAATACTTAATAATATCTCTGGAGGCATCGCTCATAGATATTTCAACTGCGACAGCTTGAGATCTCAATCGATTTGTCCATTCTGCGAGGTGAGAAGTCGCGCCTGGTCTGATAGACTCTAACAATGGTAAGACTTCGTTTCGGATGCGGTTTCTCAAATACTTAGTGCTTTTGTTAGAGAGGTCCTCTCTAAAAGGAACTTTATCAAGCGTTACCCATTCTTCAATTTCTTCTTGGCTCCAACTAAGAAAAGGTCTTATTGTATTTACGTTTCTTGCTGACATTGCCCCTAATGAAGATGGGGAAACGCCTCTGAGAAGGTTGATGAGCAAGGTTTCTGTTTGGTCTTTTAAATGATGCGCAACAGCAATGAAACTCCCCCCGCGTTCTTCCCTTAATTGTTCAAACCATGCATACCTCAACCGCCTTGCAGCCTCTTGAATCCCATTCCCTTTTTGCGCCGCCTCCTCACCGGCGGGGAGATGCCTTACATGACACACCACATCATGTTCATCACACCAAGCGATTACGCTTGCAGAATCCGCTTCACTGTCCTCGCCCCGCAACTTGAAATTTACGTGGGCCACCTCAAATCTGGCCCCAACCTTTAACAATGCATTCACGAGGCACATCGAATCCACACCTCCACTACATGCAGCAATTATAAGTTCACCATCTACAACCCCGCATCCAGCCAGGTCATTTTGAAATCGTGTCGTATAGTGATGTTGTAGGTTCATATTGCCCTTCGAATATACAATGCAATGAGGAATTAATCATTTACAGTTTTAAAGATTGCATCGGCTTTGAGATGACATTCTTGGTATTCTTGTTCGGGATCGCTCAAGGACGTGATTGCTCCTCCGACATTAGACATCAAAACCTCAGACATAGAGTTGTGGAAAAGCGAACGAATAAGTACGTTAAAATCGAAATCGCCAGTAGGAGATATGTAACCTATGGATCCGGAATAGGCTCCACGTCCTTCTAATTCAAGTCTGTCTATGTGTTTCATGGCGGAGATTTTCGGTGCCCCCGTCATTGATCCCATGGGGAAAGTGGCGCAAAGGATATCTGAAAGTCCTTTTTCTGGTGAGATGCTGCACTCGATGGTGGAAACCATTTGATGCACAGTTTCGATAGAAGAAATGCTGCAAAGACTTGTCACTTCTACTGTTGCTTTTTCCGCGACACGACTTAGGTCGTTGCGAACGAGATCAACAATCATCACATTTTCTGCTCGTTCCTTTTCGCTGCGCTGTAGAGCTTGGACAAGAGCTCTATCTTCTTCGGGGGTGTCTCCTCTGCGTACCGTTCCTTTTATGGGTTGAGAGACGAGTCGTCCTGCTTCTTTCTTTAAGAATCGCTCAGGGCTTCCGCTCATAATTCGGTAAGACCCACACTGTAAGTATGCACTGAAGGGGGCTTGGGTTAGACTTTGTAGGCGCCTGAACAGGGGCCAGCTCGCATTTGCATCGGCGCGTCCTTTGAGGGGCATACACAGATTGAGTTCGTACACGTCACCCTGTTGGATAAGTCGTTTTACTTCGTCAAATGCCTTGAGGTAGTTAGTTTTCTCCCAAGACCAAACCAATTCTCCTCGAATCTCTTCCTCAAGATTACTCTCTCTTTTGATTGACGCAAGAGCCTCTATCATTCTAGGGTCATCGTTGTCACCACTTAAAATTTCCACAGCCGAATCGGAAAATCTAATTGCGATTTCAGGTTCCCACCAAGCGAGGACAGGATGACCTAGAGGACTTGGCTTGCGAGTTTCAAGTTGCTCGATTTCGTTTTTCAGATCATAGCCGAGCCAACCGAAAGTCCAAGAATCCCCCACTTTACTAAAAGTCTCGAAAGCTTCGAGAATACCGGGTTGGGGTTTTTCGAAAATAAGTTCACGCTTTGATCCAATACCTAAGTAGCAAAAGGCGTTTGGAGTTGGGTCAAAAAGCAGCACAACATGAGATTCACTTTCACAGAGAGAATTTAAATCAGGGACGTGCACTTAGAAATGATTTTTAAATATGAAGCGCCCTATCCCCAGTAGCTGCAAGAGCGGCTTCCTTCAGCGCTTCAGTGAATGTCGGGTGGGCGTGACTCATGCGGGAAATGTCTTCTGCGGAAGCACGAAATTCCATTGCGACGACAGCTTCGGCGATCATGTCGGCGGCGCGTGGGCCTATCATATGAACTCCTAGAATCTCATCAGTTTCTGCATGAGCTAGGACTTTAACTTGTCCGTCAGTATCCATACTCGCACGCGCTCGTCCGCTGGCTTTAAAAGGGAAAGCCCCCACCTTATAATTGACTTTATCAGCTTTTAACTGCTCCTCGGTGCGGCCTACAGATGCAACTTCAGGCCAAGTGTAAACAACTCCTGGGATTAGGTTGTAGTCAATGTGTGGGTTTTCGCCGTTAATAGTTTCTGCCACAAACACACCCTCCTCCTCAGCCTTGTGAGCGAGCATTGCGCCTTTGATAACGTCTCCAATAGCATAGATATGGGGTTGAGATGTGCGAAGGTTTCCATCTACTGGAATCATTCCGCGCTCGTCAGTATGGATCCCAACGGCTTCGAGGTTGAGACCCTCAGTAAATGGTTTGCGTCCAACACTTACAAGGCAGTATTCTGCTTTAAAAGTTAATTCTTCGCCTTTTTTATTGTTGGCCTTTACTGTGACGCTCCGCCCTGCAGCTTTGACCTCTTTCACTCCGGTTTTAAGATGAAACTTCATCCCCAGTTTTTTCAGTGATCGAAGTAGATCTTTTCCGAGCGTTCTGTCCATATTGGGAATTAACGCATCCAGATACTCGATAACGGTAACTTCCGTTCCGAGACGAGCATATACAGACCCTAGCTCTAGCCCGATAACACCCCCTCCTATGACGATCAGGGATTTAGGTAGTTTGGCAAGAGAAAGAGCTTCAGTAGATGTGATGACACGTTTTTTGTCAATTTCGATAAATGGGAGGGAACCAGGTTTAGAGCCGGTTGCAATGATGATGTTTTTCGCACCTAGATGGTACACATCACCTTTAGAAGGAGTTACAGAAACGGTGTGAGCATCAACGAAAGCTCCTAGGCCATGGTGAACGTCGATGTTGTTCTTTTTCATCAGGAAGTCAATGCCGGCTGTCGTATCACTGACAACTTCATTTTTACGACTTACCATTTGGGGGAAATCAAGAGATAGCGTACCGACTCCGATTCCATGCGCAGAGAATTGCTCTTTAGCTTGGTGATAATGTTCAGAGCTGTCAAGTAGAGCTTTCGAGGGAATACACCCTACGTTGAGGCAGGTTCCACCTAAGGTTGAGTACTTCTCAATAATAGCAGTTTTATTACCAAGTTGTGCAGATCGGATAGCTGCTACGTAGCCTCCAGGACCACTTCCGATAACGATTGCGTCGTACGATTCCATAACAGTTGCAAAATTAGATGCAATTAGGTGCCAAAGGTAGCCAACTCTTGCCCGCTCTGTCGTTTCTTTGTAGGGCATATGTGGTCAAAAATAGCTTCAATTTTATTGCGCTACCGTTTTGCGGTGCTTATCGCACTTGGTGGTATGACGGTTTTTATGGCGACTTACATCCCGAAACTTAGACTTGTTTATGAGTTTGGAGGGTTGTTGCCTGATGATGATTCGACTTATATCGACCACGTTAGGTTTCTTGAGCATTTCGGGGCGGATGGAAATTTACTCGTTCTCGGAATCGATAACAAGAAGATTTATGATGCAGAAGGATTTCAGGATTGGTATGAGCTGGCTGAAAAAATCCGTGATGTGAGAGTTGTAGTTGACGGAGTGCAGACTCAAATTATTGACTCTGTTTTCAGTGTTAATCAAGCTTTCACAGTTGAAAAGGACACGTCTGATGCGACTTTTAAAGTTGTGCCTTTGGCAACTGATTTAACTAGAGGAGGCCCCGCTTTAAGCCAAGAAAGAACAGATGAAATCTACTCTAACCTGAGGGATTTACCATTCTATGATGGTTTGCTTTTCTCTGACAAGTCTGACGCGACCCTGATGATGGTCTTCATAGACCCAGAGCTTTTTAATTCTGAAGACAGAGGAACGGTGGTGGAGGATATTACAGCCCTTTCAGATCAATGGAGCGAGCAAACGGGGATGCATGTCTACATAAGTGGACTTCCTTTCGTTAGAATCCAAATGACGAATAAAATCAAAGGCGAGATAGGTTTGTTTATCGGCGCTGCGCTTTTCGTAACGTTCTTACTCTTACTTCTCTTCTTTAGAAACTTTGTCACGGCATTGGTTTGTTTGAGTGTTGTCGCGATAGGTGTTGTTTGGTCTACTGCATCAATCGCATTTTTCGACTTCCCCATCACACTTCTCATGTCCCTTATCCCTCCTTTAATTATCGTTATAGGAGTGCCCAATTGTATCTATCTGCTGAACAAGTATCACTCAGAATACAAGAAGCACGGGAACAAAGCAATGGCTTTGCAAAGGATGATTACAAAGGTGGGAAATGCGACACTGCTAACGAACATTACGACTGCGTTGGGTTTTGCGACTTTCATGTTCACTGAGAGTGATGTATTGAAAGATTTCGGAACTATTGCGGCTCTTAATATTATAGCGGTCTTCCTGATTTCTATCACTCTGATCCCCACTCTTCTTACTCTCCTCCCTCCTCCGGCTGAACGCCAAACTTCTCACCTAGATCGCAAGTGGGTTTTCAACATTGTACAGATATTTACACACCTCATTCAAGTGAGAAGACGGTTTGTGTATCTCGTTACCGTTTTTGTTTTAGGACTCTCTGCTTTTGGAATGATGCAGATGCAGACGACGGGAAATATCGTCGATGACCTCCCGGACAATGATAGAGTTAAGACTGATTTGGCTTGGATAGAGGATAATTTCCATGGGGTAATGCCATTTGAGATGCTTATTGATTCTGGGGAAGATGGCGATGCATTGTCACTTGAGAACCTTAAGAAGATAGAACGTATGCAGAACTTACTAGCGGAATATCCGGAGTTCAGCAGAAGTATGTCAGCGGTTGATGCAACGAAATTTGCGATGCAGGCTTTAAATAACGGCAAGAAATCAGGTTACCGCCTCCCGATTTCTAGCAGAGAGAAGATGAAGCTTCGCTCATACACTCGTAGAACTGAAAAGAAAGCACAGGGCAGTCAAAACGCATCCAGTGTTTTAAGAAATTTTCTCGATTCCTCGAAAACTATAACTCGTATTTCTGCTCAAATTGCCGATATCGGCACACTGGAGATGGACGCCTTAATGAACGATTTGCGTCCCCGCATAGACTCCATATTCCCCAAAGCTAGCTACGACGTGACTTTGACTGGAACGAGTATTGTATTGTTAGAGGGGACGCACTATCTCGTAAAAAATCTTGTGATTAGTATTTCCCTTGCTATCATCCTGATAGCCATTTTAATGGCCGTCCTATTCACTTCTGTACGAATGGTGTTTATCGCGCTGATTCCTAACATCATGCCCCTGCTTTTTACTGCTGGAGTAATGGGCTGGACGGGTATTCCGATAAAACCATCTACCATCCTCGTGTTCTCTATCGCCTTCGGTATTTCTGTGGATGATACCATTCACTTCCTTGCGAAATACAGGCAAGAACTCACTCGCTTAAACTGGAATATCAAGAGAGCAGTCATTCTCGCAGTTGAAGAAACAGGAGTGAGCATGATGTACACTTCTGTAGTTCTCTTTAGTGGGTTCATGATGTTCTCTATGTCTGAGTTCGATGGTACTCGCTCCTTAGGAATCCTTGTAAGTGTAACGCTTTTTGTAGCTATGTTCGCTAATCTCCTCCTTCTCCCGTCTTTGCTACTTAGTTTCGAGAAATTCATTACTACGAAATCTTTCAAAGAGCCTATGATGGAGTTAATTGACGAGGAGGATGATATCGAACTTGAGAAATTAAAGGTGAAATTGGGAATCACACCAGGTAAAGGTGAGGAGTCGCACGAAGATTTAGTAAACCGCCGTAAATTAGACTCATGAAAGGGATAATTTTAGCTGGAGGGAGCGGCACTCGACTTTGGCCACTTACGAAAGCAGTGAGTAAACAGCTCATGCCTGTCTTCGATAAACCCATGATTTACTACCCTATTTCGACCCTGATGTTGGCCGGAATTAGAGAGATTTTAATCATTACGACTCCTGAAGATTCTGATGCTTTTAAAAAACTATTGGATGATGGGTCTCAGCTGGGATGCACTTTCGAGTATGCTGTGCAGGAGGTCCCTAACGGGCTCGCTCAGGCATTTGTGATCGGTGAGGAATTTATAGGGGATAGCAATGTAGCTCTGGTTTTGGGAGACAATATTTTCCATGGGGATCATTTTGGACGCCAAATGCGCTCCAACATCTCCACCGATGGCGCACTCATTTACGCTTACTATGTTCGTGACCCAGAGAGGTATGGAGTGGTAGATTTCGATGGGGAAGGCAATGCTATAAGCTTGGAGGAGAAGCCCACGAATCCCAAGTCCAACTTCGCGATTCCAGGCCTGTATTTCTACGACAATGATGTTGTAGAGATTGCGAAAAAACTCAAGCCAAGCGCTCGTGGTGAGTATGAGATTACGGATGTAAACAAAGCTTATTTAGAACGAGGTAAACTCAAGGTCAGTAAACTCAATAGAAATATGGCCTGGTTAGATACAGGAACACACGAAAGTCTTCACGCCGCCTCGCAATACGTCCAGGTAGTGGAACAAAGGCAAGGTCTTAAAATCGGCAGCATCGAAGAAATTGCGTGGAGAATGGGCTATATAAGTGATGCTCAATTGAAGGAACTGGCTGAGCCACTACGCAAAAGCGGATACGGTGATTACTTGCTTGCTCAAATAGCAAAAAAGTCCAGATAAAAGAAGGAGGAAAAGGATGTCAACATTAACTCTTTACGAAAAATTTAGTGCTGGACTCAAAACGTTTCTATCCGTATTTCCATCTGACGGACTTTACGCACCGATTCACTATCTGTTAGATATTCACGGGAAACGGATCAGACCACTTTTAGCGCTTTCTGTTTGTGAAGCCGAAGGCTCTTCGATCGAAAAAGCGATGCCAGCTGCTATCGCTGTGGAGTTGTTTCACAACTTCACGCTTATGCACGACGATATTATGGACAAAGCGCCGCTCAGGAGAGGGCAATTGACGGTACACAAAGTTTATGGTGAAGACGCAGCTATTTTGAGTGGAGACGCGATGTTTACTCTGGCGAGCATTTCACTTCAAGATGTCGACGCAAGCGCTCTTCTCGAAATTTTAAAGATCTACAATAGAACTTCTCGCGAAGTCTGTGAAGGGCAGCAATTGGATATGGAGTATGAGAAGATGAACGATGTGACCATAGAGCATTACCTTGAAATGATTCGTCTTAAGACCTCTGTTTTACTTGCTTGTTCATGTGCAATGGGGGCTATTTCTGCTGGTGCTTCTAAGGAACGAGTTGAACTTTGGTATAAGTTTGGAGAACAAACGGGCCTTGCATTCCAAATCAAAGATGATCTTCTTGATACTTTCGGCGATTCAGAAATCACGGGAAAAAAAGTTGGGGGAGATATACTTTCCGAAAAGAAGACTTTTATTTGGCTTTATACAAAAGCGAAGGGAATGTTGCCTGAAAATCTCTCAAGTTGTTTAGAAAGTGCAGATAAAATAGCACTCGTAAGCTCGGCGATGATCTCTTCAGGGGCTGACATTGAGGCTCATAAAACAATGATGGTGTATACAGGCAATGCGCGTGCCGCACTGACTCAGCTCGACCTTAGTTCTGACCATCTTAAAACGTTCGAGAATCTACTTAGTTCCGTTACTGAACGCTCGTCCTGAATCTATCAATCTGCTGGACGTACCAAACAAGTGATATTCAGTGTAATGGAATAAATTTGTTATAGAAAATGTATGAGATTCACCAATTAACATTTAGTGAGATTAGCCTAGCCTCAATTGTTTAAGCGGTTGTAACTTCGCCCTGGCATTTTTAACTAATTCATTAGCGTGGATCCACTATCGTTTTTAAACAACGTTGACCCCAAACAATTGGACGTATTATACGCCCAGTATCTCAACAAACCTGATTCTGTTGACCGCTCTTGGCGACTTTTTTTTGCAGGCTTTGATTTAGCAAATTCTCATTTCGGTGATGATGCGGCTTCTCCTCAAACGCTCAAGGAGTTTAAGGTTATCGACCTCATCCACGGATATAGAACCCGTGGTCACCTGTTTACTTTAACCAATCCTGTTCGCACGCGTCGCAGCTATTCTCCTGACCTTTCTTTGGAAAATTATGGGTTAAACAACTCCGATCTAGAAATCGTTTTCCAGGCTGGAAATGAAATAGGTTTGGGACCTGTTTCGCTTAAAGAAATTATTGCCCATCTAGAAGAAACCTATTGTAATAGCATAAGTATCGAGTATATGTATATCCGAGAGCCAAAGCGGGTTCAGTGGATACGTAAAAATATTGAGCTCGATAAACGCATGAGGTTTGATGCTGGAGAACGTTTACAAATTCTCAAAAAAATCAGCCAAGCCACTCTCTTTGAGGAGTTTCTTCAGAAAAAATTTGTAGGCCAAAAGCGTTTCTCACTTGAAGGTGGGGAGTCCCTGATCCCGGCCTTAGATGCTCTCATTGAGCATGGAACTAAGAACGGGGTGAAAGAGGTCGTAATTGGGATGGCGCATAGAGGGCGGTTAAGTACACTTGCTCATATATTGGGTAAATCGTATTTAGATATTTTTAGTGAATTTCAGGGCAAAGATTTTGAGGGAGATGACGATTTAGAAGGCGATGTGAAGTATCACTTAGGTCACTCATACACTCGAACAACGGATTCAGATAAAGAAGTCACCATTACTCTTGCTCCTAATCCATCTCATCTCGAAGCTGTAGATCCTGTGGTACTTGGTATTTCTCGTGCGAGAATCGACGAACGAGGGGGAGATGAAACGGCAGTACTCCCCATTTTAATTCATGGAGATGCTGCTATTGCTGGACAAGGAGTTGTTTACGAAGTAGCCCAAATGGCTGGACTCGATGGTTACAGAACCGGCGGGACTATTCACATCGTTGTAAACAACCAAATCGGGTTTACCACGAACTATCTAGACGCACGTACGTCTACGTACTGCACGGATATAGGGAAAGTCACTCAAAGTTTAATTTTCCACGTAAATGCGGACGACCCTGAGGCGGTTGTGCAAGTAATGAGAATCGCGCTTAAGTATAGACAGGCCTTCCATCGAGACGTTTTCATTGATTTATTAGGCTATAGAAAGTATGGACACAACGAAGGAGATGAGCCTAAGTTCACTCAACCGAAGCTCTATAAAGCTATCGCCGAACACAGCTCTCCCTACGAAATTTACCTAAAGCAGCTAATATCAAATGGCAATTTGACGGCTGAAGAAGGAGTAAGTTTAAGGTTGGCTCAAATAGAGTTAATGGAAGATGGTCTCACCAGATCAAAACAAAAAGAGACAAATTCAGTTGAGAATTTCTTATCTGATATTTGGAAAGATTATCGCACGGCTACTCACAAAGAACTCACAACCTCTCCAGACACAACATATCCTGCGAAGAAGATTGTCGAGATAGGGGTTTCAATAAGCACACTTCCTGAAGGCAAGAAATTCTTTAGGAAAGTGGCGAAACTCCTCAAGGATAGACGTAAAATGCTCGATTCAGACACACTGGATTGGGGTATGGCAGAAATTTTAGCTTACGGAACCCTTCTCGTAGAAGGCCATCCAGTTAGAATTAGCGGACAAGATGTAGAGAGAGGAACCTTCTCACATCGGCACGCTGTCCTAAAGACCGATGACAATGAGGAGGAAATTATTCCTCTCAACAATCTAAAGAAGGGTCAAGCTGAATTAAGTATCTACAACTCGTTGCTGTCAGAATATGCCGTGGCTGGTTTTGATTTCGGTTACGCGTTTGCTCGCCCCAATGGGCTTACAATTTGGGAAGCTCAATTTGGAGATTTTAACAACGGAGCGCAAATTATTTGGGATCAGTTCTTAAGCGCTACGGAAGACAAGTGGCGAACTATGAATGGTCTTACTCTGCTTTTACCTCATGGGTACGAGGGGATGGGTTCAGAACACAGCTCAGGCCGCCTTGAAAGATTCCTCACACTTGGATCTGGTGAAAACATTATTGTCGCAAATTGCACAACTCCTGCCCAAATGTTTCACCTCTTACGTCGACAGGTGTTACGTCCTTTCCGAAAACCTCTAGTGGCATTTACCCCGAAGAAATTACTCCGCTACCCGAAAGCTATTTCGACTGTAAGTGATCTCGCCAATGGTAAGTTTAACGAGGTGATTGATGACCCCCGCATGGAAAAAGCACCCGCTGCTAAGAAAGTCGATACGGTAATGCTATGCTCAGGTAAAATCTATTACGATGTGCTAGAGAAATTTGAGGTGCTAGACTCTAAAGTCACGGACAACATCGCTTTAGTTCGTATAGAACAACTCCACCCCTTTCCAGAAAGCGCTATTGATAAGATCGTCATGCGATATGGAAAGAAATCAAAAGTTGTTTGGCTTCAAGAAGAACCAAGAAACATGGGCGCTTGGCCGTTTATATCGATGCATTATAAAGGAGAATTAGAAAAGGCAATTACCAGACCTGCTAGTGGCACGACTGCTTCTGGATCACCTCTTATCTACGCACGCAGACACGACGCTATCATTGATGCCGTTCTTGAATACGCTCACTAAAAATATTGAATGATGCCAATACTTGAAATGAAAGTCCCCAGCCCAGGAGAGAGCATATCTGAAGTAGAAATTGCTGCTTGGCTTGTAAGTGATGGAGACTACGTCGAAAAGGACCAAGCCATTGCTGAAGTAGATTCGGATAAGGCTACGTTAGAGTTGCCAGCTGAAATGGCTGGAATTATTTCTATTAAAGTAGAAGAAGGAGATGTCGTTCCTGTTGGTGACGTTTGCTGCCTCATAGATACTGATGCTGAAAGACCAGCTGATTCTCCTACTCCAGTAGCTGCACCATCAGCACCAGTTGCATCACCACCACCTACTCCCGCCCCTGTTTCTAAGTCTGCACCAACTCCAGAACCTCTAGCTAGACCTACTGCTCAAACTTCTACAGGGAGCTATGCTGAAGGTCACATGTCTCCAGCAGCACGGAAAATGATGGCCGATAAGGGGATTTCAACTGGCTCACTTTCGGGATCAGGAAGAGATGGGCGAGTTCTGAAACAGGATGTCTTATCAGCACTAGCAGCTGGATTTGACCCCAACGCCGCTTTAGCAAAATCGGGATGGACAGGTTCTCGCGAAACACGTACAGAACGCATGTCTATGTTGCGTAGAAAAGTAGCTGAAAGACTTGTAGGCGTTAAGAACGATACGGCGATGCTTACTACTTTTAACGAGGTGGATATGAAGCCCATAATGGATCTTCGAAAGAAGTACAAGAATAAGTTTAAGGAAGAAAAAGGAGTTGGGTTAGGTTTCATGGGTTTCTTCACAAAAGCCGTTACTATAGCTCTGGCTAAATTTCCAGGTGTGAATGCTATGATAGACGGGAAGGACGCAATTTTCCACGAATACGCAGATATTTGCATTGCTGTGAGCTCTCCCAAAGGTCTTATGGTTCCTGTGGTTCGCAATGCAGAAGTAATGTCCCTAGCGGAAATAGAAGGAGAGATCAAACGACTTGCTATCCGTGCCAGAGATGGACAGCTTACAGTAGATGAGATGCAAGGTGGAACATTCACCATCACGAACGGTGGAGTTTTCGGCTCAATGCTTTCGACCCCTATCATCAACCCACCTCAAAGTGCAATCCTCGGAATGCACAATATTGTGGAGCGACCAGTCGCTGTAGATGGCAAGGTTGAAATCCGTCCTATCATGTATGTAGCTCTCAGTTATGACCACAGAATAGTCGACGGCAAGGAAAGCGTAAGCTTCCTCTACTTGGTAAAGCAACTCCTCGAAAAGCCTGAGCTTATGCTCTTCGGTGGCAAGGAGCCTAATGAAGTTCTTTTGGGGCTATAAATTGTTTAGTTGTTAATATCTAGCCAAAGAGGAATCAATCTCCTCCTGCCAACCTAAGATCCCCCCAGTTAAATTCACAAGGTTCGTGTAGCCATGAGTGTCTTCGAGTTCACGTATAGCACTTGCGCTTCTTGCACCTGATCTACACTGAACAACGACTGGGATATCCTTAGGAATCCTATCCGTGCTTTCAAGAACAGTTGCAAGTGGAATTAACTCACCTCCGATTTCTGCGATACCGTACTCGTAGGGTTCGCGAACATCGATAAGGAGGTGGTTAACGCCTTCTTTTCGCCATTTATCTAATTCACTTACACTAATCTTCGCAACCTCTCTAGGTTGCTCAGATATTCCTTCTATCCCACAGAATTGCTCGTAATTGATAAGCTCAGTTTGGGTAGGATTTTCACCATTAAGTGGGTTGTTTTTATTCTTCCGGACTTTTAGGGTTCGTGTTGTGAATCCAGTTGCATCGAATAAAAAGAGCCTTCCACTTAGTGTATCACCGATACCTGAAATCACTTTGAGAACTTCTAAAGCTTGAAGAGACCCTAAGATTCCA
>Ga0308019_10001433_pt1 | contig 14460 bp, 13 predicted proteins | sample Neamet284_FD_203135 | JGI IMG/M metagenome (GOLD analysis project Ga0308019, IMG submission 203135) | Marine microbial communities from water near the shore, Antarctic Ocean - #284 | ecosystem: Environmental > Aquatic > Marine > Unclassified | place: Southern Ocean | collected 2014-10-01 | reverse complement strand
CGGCCGTTACGACGAGATGTTTTAGCATCAAAATAGCCTGGCCAGATACTGAGTCTGTCTGGGTTGTGTTCCATCATCTCACCTCACTGGGGTAATGCCCCATCATACCGTGAGGATAACAGGGTTATCAAATCATTCAAGAAGGATGCCGTTGATAACGCCATCTTTACCTGGACGAGAAGTAATACGTGCACGACCTTTGTCGGTTTCGATAATTGCTCCCTTGACCAGAATGTTTCTACGAACATAGTTTGGATTAGATTGGTTCTCAATAACCGAATGAATCTTTGCAAGAGTAGTCTTTCCAGTTTTGGTATCATTCAGAGAAACGCGGTTTTCTGACATGACACGAACCATGTTATTTCCACCGGTCTTTCGGTAGATTTTGCGCTTTGGTTCGCCAACTAATGCGAATTGCTTTTCGGTTGAGATTTCAGTTGAGCGCTTACTGCGAGCCTTAACTAGACGACCACCGGAGGGTTTGCGACCAGAGATTCCATGCCATTGTGCCATAATAATCCAATCCTACGACTCCAACCGACCGGCCAACCATATATGAAAGCAACCCTTAGATACAATTCGCTTCAAAGCGCGATACTGAACGGCCATCTATCGTCTGCAATATTGCAACTAATCTGTCTCCAGCATGTAACTGTCCAACTCCTGCGGGTGTGCCTGTGAACAAATAGTCGCCAGGACAAACCGGTGCCCACTGCTCGAGTGCAACGAGTTGCATACTCGGAGTAATGCTCATTTGCGAAAGAGGTGCTTGTTGAACAACCACCCCATTTACTGTTAAAATAAGAGCAAGTCCTTTTTCTTCATCCACCATTGAGTGCAGATCATCTGTCCAATCAGAAAACGGACCAATCACTGCACTGCCGGTGAAACACTTTCCTTTAGCCCAAGGTATTTGTTGTTCCCGACAGATTGATTGTGCAGCTCTATCGGTCAAATCCAAACCAACTGCTACTGCCTCAGGTTGCAGATTATTTCCCAAGCGAATTACACATTCAATTTCATGATGAACCTCTCCGGGGTGTTGGGAAATTTGCAGGGGACCTTGGCGGGTGATACAATTTTGCGGTTTAACAAAAAATACCGGTTCTATCGGTTGCTGATTACCAAGTTCTTCAGCGTGTTTAGCAAAAGTTCGGATAGTACACCATAGTGCCATAACCCTGTCCAAGACAAAACGCCAAATGAACAAGTTGGTAGTGCTAAGGGTCAAAAGTAGTCGCCTATAGCATTCGTTGATGGCAAAGGAATGGTATATCAAAAAGCGACGTCCAGTTCGTAGAAAACAAATCGCACCTTTGTTAAAAGAATTGGAATCTGCGCTTGGAATTGATTTAGCAGTTGATGGCGCTTTCCTTGAAATGGCTGAATATGGGCCTTGGCAGATGGTCTTTGTAGACAAAATAGCCAAATCGGTTGAATTAAAGAATGATGAAGGAAAGCGATTCGCATTTTTGACCTTGCGTGGATTTTTAGAACACTCGGATTCTGCAAAATGGGTAAATGTTGACCACGGTGCAATTCCATTCTTGATGAATGGGGCAGATTGTATGGTCGCTGGAATACAAGATGCTGACCCGAGTATTGAAGTTGGAGATTTGGTTTGGATTCGCGATATGAAGCATAAACGTCCTCTTGCAATTGGTTGGACCACCATGGATAGTTCAGAATTGATCGCTTCTAGTAAAGGAAAAGGAATCAAAACTCTTCATTGGGTTGGCGATGAACTTTGGGATATGGATTCCTAGTAAGTATCAAGAAGTACCAGTGCGAGCAAGTGCCATGAACGGCCGCCATCTCATCTCAATGATGTTGATAGCCACTCTAATATTCCCCTTGGTTGCTGGTTCCTCATTAACTGGGGGCGTTGATAATAATCCGGATGAATCAGAAGTTCCTTTCTCAATGATTGAAAGAACCAATCCCAGCGTCGATGGCAAAGATTGGAACATTGAAATTAGAATGAATGATGATGTATATGCAAATGGAACGATATTTACTATCACTACACAAGTCTGTACCAATGATGGTGTGTGTGACCCTCCAGTTACGCAGGAAGCCGTTGTAGAGGGCCAAAATTATGCAATTTCGATTAAACCTAAATCTGACCATACATATGTCAATTGGAGAGTCAGTGCCGTGTATGAAAACGGAGATAAAGAAAACTTCCCCCAAGGTGATTGGTTCACAACATGGTCATCTTGCTGGTTCAACGATTACTCATGGGGCGGCGTAGATTCCACAGGAGATGGTTGCAAGACTGGTGGCGAGAGTGGTATTCTTCCCGGATTTGCATTAGCGACGATACTAGGATCAATCATAATGGCAACCGCATATTATCGCCGCGATTAATTGAGATATTCAACTAGACGTTCAACGAAGCGTCGCTGTTCATAATCCCAATTTTGTATCACTACTGAAACATTTGACTTGTCTTTGGATAGATTGCCATCAACAAAACCAACTTGTGTCAAATCACTACTCACCAATGGCAAATTATTCCCATTGCATTCTATCAGTAGGCCTTTATCCGTCATTATTGCTGTTCCAAATGAAAATGTTACTTTGTTATCAGATTGCTTTGTTTTGACCTGTCCGGCTTTCAAAAATCGTACCAACGCATCCAATAATGAGTTCACATCTACATCAGATTCGACCGCACCTGAGCCATAAGCGGAAAGAAATTCTAGTTCGGTAGAGTTCTGTTCTATGAGGTGGTCTAAGCCGCGACCGATTTTCTCTTTCACAATAATCACCTCACAATGGTCCTTGAATTAGATTCCAACCAATCAATCGCCCATCGCTTGCATCCGCAACTAAAGAAAGATGATTAGACCATAGTCCGGAGTCCCATTCACGTGACATGTCAACCGTAGTTGCGCCACTTGAACTATCAACAAAATTGTTGAGAATTGAATTTAGGCCACTATCTGGAACCATTACCAAATACCCAATTCTTGTCTCTGGATGATAATCTCCACCCGTAGTGAAAAATTTGTCAGTTCCAGTTAGTTGTGGGAAACGAGAATTATCCATTAATCGTGCTTCCATCATGCTGAGATTCAATACGCTCGGAATTGAATTACGATTATGTGATATCTCTTCATCGTAAGCACCTTTGTCAATATAATCGCAATTCTCTTCACTGGCTTGACCACTTATTGAAAAGTTAACCCAACCCGCAGTATTGTCAGTTGCCACCCATGATACATTCCAATTAGTTACGCCATTTGCCCTTGCATCGATTGCGCGCCAGATGTAACCGTCATCGTTCAATGCTGCTGTTGCGCCGGTTACCTCACCTGAAAAATAATCTAAACATTGAATTGATTGTTCTAAATTATAGCCTCTTTTATCAGATTCATCTGGCAGGTGAGTATCTGAATCACCCCAATTAACTAAGTCATTACTACTTGGTTTGAATTCATTTGCTTGGGGCCGATTATCGTAACCCTTACCCAAATCAAGTAGTTTAACACCTCTCTTAAGAGTGATGCGATCAAAGGTATGGTGAATTTCTAATTCACCATCAGGCAATACATAATCACCTAGTAATTTTGAAGTTGTAGAGCAACCTGCTCGATTGGAATCGCTTCCTGAAATTACTACATCTACTGTTTGTTTAGCAACCCATGGGCTACCTTCTCCAACCCAAAGGGTCATCGAAGCAGAACCGAGACAATATGCTTCCAAGTCATGATGGGTTGCAGTGATTTTCCACATTGGGTCATCACCAATGTCCTCGATACCGATAACTCTCCAATCCCATCCGAGGTTAGAGCCAGTTGCGTCATTATCAATCAAATCATTAGCAAATAATTGTTTGACTTCAACCGGTTGCGAAAGCAGGGCAAATCCAGGTGCGATTGTTTCTAGCCCACCAAACAATGAGCCAACCCCATAAGACATCGCATTACCTTGGTAAGCATCATCTAGAGTTACGCTCCATTGAATCTGATTAGCAATAGATGATTGTTCTCTTAATTCTGTCCAACTAGTTGAGGTTAATTCTGAAGAGCCACTAACGCTGGCAAATGTATCAGAACAGGCTGTTGAACCCGGAATTGGTGAACGTAAGTTGCGTTGTACAGTAAATCTATCAAAATCAAACGAATTGGTTGCCTCAACAGCAAGCCAATCACCACCTTGGCCACCACGCACCGAGATAGCGCCTAATCTATCCATCGAACTTTGTGAAGATAGTTCATCAGTGCCACCTTCTGTAATAGAAGTTAGACCCATTCCAGAATACTCTAGGCGGATTTTACAGATGTCATCTTCTGTCTCGACGTTGTCCAATACTAAATCTAGGAATCCTTCTGTGGCAATCAATTCTCCTTCAGAAATTGAATATTTCATCTCGTCTCCATATTTTAGAGGGTCCCCTGTAAATGGGTCGAGTTGATTGTTGATGAACCACCAACCTCCAGCTGCAAGCATCATTGCAGTCAGTAATACTGCGGCAACTTGTGGACGCCTGACAATATCAAGAAGAGTTGCTGGTTTGACATTGCCCTTTGATTTACGAGGAATCGGGGCTGGTTTTTCAACCTCAGGTTCATCGATGAGATCTGCATCTAGAATCTCAGCATCGATGAAATCATCTTCTGCTAATTCTAGATCTTGCAATACCGCTTCATCTTCTTCAGAATCATCTTCTTTGGGAGTTAATGTAGATTCATCTTCCAAAGACATTACAAATTCTTGTTCGACTACTTTGGGCTCTTTTTTCTTGGAAGTTTTTGCTTTAGTCGTCTTCTTTGCAGATAAGCCAATTTCACTTCTATCGAGTCCAAATTCTATTAATCTTTCAACCAAAATACTTTTTTTACCTGTAGTTGATAAATCATTTAAAATGCATAAGGCCTTCAATTTGGCAACCGTCAAAGAGGATGTCTCTTCTACCACCATAGTGAACTCCAAACCAATGGCGCGCATTAATCCCTTTCAAGACCTGCGCTTGTTGGGTCAATTAAATGGCCATTCGCCAATGATTGTCAAAAAGGCAAGGTTACTAATTGCAATTAGCAATAAAGGTCTTATCATTCTTCGTAAGCGCTGAATGAACCATCTTCTGACTTGACATATACTGATTGGTCGTAAGTACCATCACCGTGTATTTTGAAATAATAACCATTATCGGTTTCTTCGAACCTTTCACCACCAGCCTCAGTTACTTCTTCAGTTACTTCTTCAGTTACTTCTTCAGCAACCGGCTGACTTTGTTCCACTTCTGCTGGTGGAGCGCCCGGCGGACCAGATGTTGGACCACTTGTAGGGCCGCCTGTTGGGCCTGAAGGTGGTGCACCGGCTGGTCCTGCTGCAATTTTATCCTTGGAAATTTCGGACAATACTTTCGATTCGGTCGTTTCATTGGCACCTTCTAGCATAGAGCGCACTGTTTCACCATGCTTCTGAGCACCGATAAAGGCAAAGATTGAAAGGAATAAACAGCATAATCCAAGCACTCCTGCAAATATTTGGTTAGGCCACATCTTTCCATTAACCTTCATATCTGAAGTCTCATCACCAAGATTGTTTCCATCAGAATCTACATATTGAACTATCATGCAATATGCAGCAGGATCAACATCAAATTCGAAATCGTATGTCATGCCCGCAATTGGAGTATCTTCCGTCACCTGATAGTGATGGATATGACCGCTTCCATTCCTTGCCAGCGGGGTGTATTCGGCTCCAAGATTGCTTTGGCAATCATCCGCTTGTATTAGATAGGCACCAAGTAAAACTCCGGACTTTGTTGGAGGATTGATGACATCGACTGAAAGTGTAACTGGTACATCTGTAAAGTCATCGCCAGGAATTGGCAATCCCCAAATATATCCAACATCTTTCTCTGCTGAATTAGTAAAATCATCATAATCTGCTCCAAACGGCATTGGGAACAATGCAAAACCAAACAAAATTGCTGCTACTCCCAGATACAAGAAAACATTCCAGCGAGCCTGTTTTAATGCCCCCTTACGCCCTTCCAATGACATGTCTTCTAGTTGCTCATCCATGTCATCATCGACTACAATATCGGCAGTGAGTTCCATCTTCTCATCGTCGGTCATATCCGTTGCCACCTTATCCAAGCACTTGAAAGAAACGGAAAGTCAGACTAACGCGGTAGCGATGGTCTCAATAATGAGGCCTATTTGCGAGTAACATGGGAATTCGTGTTGCTGTGCTGTCACGTGGACCCCGTTTGTATAGTACTAGAAGATTGGTTGAAGAGGGTAAAAAACGGGAAATTGATGTCGAAGTTGTAGACCCAATGAAATTCTCTCTTTTCGTTGCAAATGGTGATATCAATGTCACATACAAAGGTGAACCATTCGCATTTGATGCAATAATTCCTCGAATTGGACATTCAATAACAAAACATGGTGTCGCAGTTTTACGACATTTGGAGCAATTGGATGTATGGACTGCAAATACTGGGCAAGGAATATTGCAAAGCCGTGACAAATTGCACGCTAGCCAAATCCTTGCCCGAAACAATATCCCTGTTCCAAAAACCACCTATGTGCGAGATACATTAGATATTGGGGCTGCTATTGAATCGGTTGGTGGCTTACCAGTCGTCATCAAGGTCACTTCTGGAACACAAGGACAAGGTGTGTTCTTACGCCATACTCTACACGAAGCAAAGAATCTAGTTCAAGGATTGTTAATGACTGGACGTTCAATTTTGATTCAGGAATATATTGTAGAATCTCATGGTCAAGATATCCGAGCTCTTGTCGTTGGCGACAAGGTAGTTGCTAGTATGCGCAGAAAGGCAAGAGGTAGAGAATTTAGAAGTAATTACCATCTCAATGGAACTGTAGAAAAGGTCGACCTTCCTGACGACGTCGCCGAGGTTGCTTGTCGTGCAGCACGCGTATTAGGGCTGCATATCGCTGGAGTAGATCTGCTTGAATCCGACCAAGGACCGTTGGTTCTAGAAGTAAACTCATCACCTGGCTTAGAAGGAATTGAAAAGGCTAGTGGAGTCAATGTCGCTGGTGAAATTATTGACTTCGTCACCTCAGAGGCTTCATTCTCTAAAGTAGATTTAGACCAATTAATGCGCACTGTCCCGGGCCAAGGGATGGTGTCTTTGCAAATTAGAAATCATCCGAATCTTGTTGGGGAAAAATTGTGTGACCTTTTCAAAACTAGTGTAGACGTTCCAGTTTTCGCATTGTCAAGGGATAATTCCTTGTTATGGAATCCAGACTCGGAATTACAATTAAGATATGCTGATGTTCTAATTTGCTATGGCGAACTTACAGAACTGCGCTCATCTCTAAGGCAAGCAATAGGAGAAATTCCGAGCGAAATCATTGCTGAAGATGAACAACAATCCTAAGTTGAATTAGGAATAATATTGAGTAATACGCATTAATTGTAACCAATTTGCGATTAGTTAATACAGCGTTGCCAATATTATCCGTCAAACTGTATAGTGAAATTTGCTGTTAGCGCGCGGTGGCTTCTTATGATAGGCCACTGTCCTCTTTCATGCTCTTAGGAGCAAATGGGATGTACGGCCGCTTCGGCGGTAGGCGGTTTCCGCCAAAAAAACGAGGAGGAAGAGAGATGCGGTCACGCAAAGCAATAAAACCAAGCCAACTAAGGCTGGATGCTGAATCTCTTAGCCTTCCAACCCGATTAATTCACTTACAAGACCTAGATTGGATCAGTTGTTATCAACAACAATTGCGTACCGAAAATAAGTCTGAAAATACCCGCCGCAATTATATGTGTCATCTTAGAAGTTTAATCGAAACTACATTACCTGGGGAACTGGTATTATCACAACATGATTATGATTTTATGACAATCCTTGAATTGGCATCAAGAATGGAGCCATTGAATGGCAGAATAGACCGTTGGTCTCATTCTCAAGCAGAGTTAAGACCTACAACTTTCAATGCTAAACTCGCTGCTGCAAAGCATTTATTGAAGTGGATTGGCCAAATTTGGCCAGACCATATTGGAAGAGTGAAGACTGGTAAAAGGCTACCCAGAGTATTATCTCGTAGTGAATTGTCAATGGTATTGGAAGCCTCACGATTGAGTGAAAATGCCGTTGCTTCAATTGTCGTTGTCATGTTATTGGATACCGGCATGCGAGTCAGTGAAATATGCAATTTGGATATTGGCGATATCGATTTTGCCGATGGTTCTGCTAGAGTTAGAGAAGGAAAGGGCGATAAAGACCGACTCGTATTATTTACAGATAGAACGCTTAATCGAATCAAAGCATGGTTGCCTGTAAGAAATGAAAGAGCCGCTGCAAATGAATTAGCATTTTTACTCAATACGCGTTGCAGAAGATTACAACCTCGTGGTGTTCAAAGACTGATGGACGACTTGGCTGTTGAAGCCTCCATTCCTAAAGGAAAACTAACACCCCATGTATTGAGGCATAACTTTGCCACCGGTTTACTTGAAAGAGGGGCTGATTTGGTTTCTATTCAACGATTACTGGGTCATTCCAGTATAGCAACTACTAGAAATTACTTAGATATTTCAGACCAAACACTGCGCGAAGTCTACCATCGCGCTCAAGCAACTCGTAAAACAATTGAAGCTGAAGCTGCACTACAGCAACATAATGTTGAGGAATTGATTGAAACAACGCCTTCTACCAGTTCACTAGGCATTTGATTCAATTACTCTTTTGTTTGCGTTTAGAAATAGATTTAGGACCAAACCATTCTCTATGTGGGCGGATTTCTTGTCCGACGTGTCCTACTATTGGGCAATATTTTCCCGATCGGCATCGAGAGCAATTTTCTTTGCCAGGTAATTCTACCGTTTTGCGAAGTCTTCCGTACTTACGCCTCGGCATGAATAGACAACTAAGCCAAACGGCTTTTGTTTATTGCGATTGATAAGAGGTGGTTTCAACGTTTCTTCAAACGCTTCATCCAATCGAACTGGTCAACAGTCTTTGGGACTTTGATAGTTCCACCTTTTCTTCCGGCTTCCTTAGCAGCCTTCTTCACTTTGCTAACAGATGCTTTGGCAACCTTACTGATTTTCTTAGGTGTTGCTTTGGCGGCTTTCTTAGCCTTGGTAGTGGTTTTCTTTGCAGATGATTTGGCCGCTGTTGCTGCCTTCTTAGCCTTAGCAGGAGCTTTCTTTGCAGCCGCCTTAGCCTTGGTAGTGGTTTTCTTTGCAGATGATTTGGCCGCTGTTGCTGCCTTCTTAGCCTTAGCAGGAGCTTTCTTTGCAGCCGCCTTAGCCTTGGCAGTGGTTTTCTTTGCTGAAGATTTGGCTGCTGTTGCTGCCTTCTTAGCCTTAGCAGGAGCTTTCTTTGCAGCCGCCTTAGCCTTGGTAGTGGTTTTCTTTGCTACTGATTTCACCTTAGTTGCGGCTTTTGCGGCAGCGATGGCTTTACTCGAAATCGCTTCACTCAAGCCTGCCTTTTGCAAAGATGCGGTAGAAGATTTGGCCAATTTAGCAACGCTATCAATCTTTGCAGCGACTAATTTTTTTGCAGATGCTGCACTTACATTCGGAAGTGCAGATAAATTACCAGATTTTGAATCAGTTCCCTTAGCAGCCATAGTCTCACCTATGTTAAAGGAAAACGGCGCTCACACTTCAATACTTTGATTCAATTAAAACACACAACCGTTGAATTGATTGCCTATAAGCCAACACATGGAACATATGAGGGCGGTTCTTGGGGTTGATTCGAGTGTGCTCTTCGCCCAGGTCAAAAAGGCCACCTCCGACCACAAAGTAGAACCTGAAAGTAATTTATTGCGCAGTAAACATTTCCATATGGGTAAGCCTGTATATCTTGGCGATGTTGCGATTCGCCTACTTTCACAATTATCTCAATCAGATACTCCATTTTTTATCCAACCACCTTCTTTTAACGAACAAATATGGCGATTTACATGCAAAAGTAGTTCCTTGTCCGTTTCAGTTGAATCCATTTCATATTGGGGTTTGGGGCTATTCAATTCTGGATATCTAAACAGAATTGAAGTTACTGGCCCTCTACAGGAGCGGGCAAAGGTTTTCTTTGATTTAGTGGCCACATTATCCCATAATCCTTGGGAATTTTCACATCGGCTCAGTGCCAGAAGAGTGATGAAAAAGGAATCGAACTCACTTGAGGAAAATGAAAAATCTTGGCGCCATCTAATACAAGTTGCATCTTCTGATATGGAGGAGCAAATCTCGATTATGGCCGAGCGGGCAAGTATGGTTGAGAAACGGATGGCATTGAATAAAGATGTCAAAAACTGGGATCAACAAAATGCCAATGCTTCACTACAAAGCGCATTGCATGATTTGGATGCTTCTAGAGCCGCTCATGCAGATGATAACTCCCCTGCAGTCGGCCGTGCATTGGCTAGAGTTGAAGCCTCTTTGATCAGTGCAGACCCAGCGACACAACTTGAAAATAGTGATGATATCCAAGAGGAGCTGCAAGTCAATGGGCAGATTTTGCAGTTCGGAGAGGCTGTAATTGATGAAAATGTGGAACTTGTAGACCTGTCCGAAAATGCTGACGAAGATGTTGAATTAACCGCTAAAGACGCCATTATTGCAGATTTATCACAAAAATATGAAGAACAATAATTACTTTTTTCCTCAATTCACTTGCGGGTCGCGTTGATAAGGGGGTGGCCACTCGCCCACATCGGTTACAATGGCTGCAAAGAAGAAGAAGTCCGATGGCAGTGGTATCCAGCAAGCCGCTGGTTTGATTCGTTATTTCGATGAAGAATCAGAGCATGCTTGGAAAATTACCAAGGGCCAAGTATACTTTACATGTATCTCAATCTCTATATTCTTTTACCTTGTTAACGAAGGCGTTGCACAAGCAATCTGGAATATATTCGCTTGAATCACATCATTGCTTTTAGCAATTGATAATTTTACAAAGGTTTGATTAAGACTATTTTTCCTTCTTTAGAAGCCATTGCTTGAGCAACTTGCATTGCGGTTTTCATACCAGAAGTAGCGCCGATCGTTTTCGCTTCCCCTTCTTCATGGATTATCAATCGGTGAGTTAGATTGTAAAGAACTCCTTCCTCGATTCTTTGGAATACCCAATGTTCATTTTCAATGCTAACCATTGCTGGAACATCTGAAAGTGGACCCATCGCTTGACCGATTATAGTGGACCTAGCCGAAAGACCTTGGAGGTCTCTAAACGGTTTCCAAGTTCTTCGCCTTGCAGGCTGTTGTATACGCCGACTTCTATCTATGCCTTCTCTAAATGCTCTTGTCATCTTAGGGTCCCATCCCTTGGAGTTGGTTAACTCCATTTTTTGAGCCAATCTGCCACACTAATAAGAAGCGCGACGACAAAGCAGCCGCGAATGCTGATTAGAACACCCTCATCAACTAATTCAAGTAAACGATTATGCATTCAATTGCTGCTGTTTACGCATTTGAAGTAATAAAATAGAACTCAGCAAAAGAGGTATTAGTGGCATACAGAACCATATTAAGAATAATTGATTACCTGGTTGCTGAAGAATTCTTGGTGTGATAGTTAGGGCGAAAATTATCACCAAAGCTATGGAAACGTACAATTTCTTTGAATTTGAGCCTTTTACATCTTCCTCTACAAGCCAAGGGACAAACAATGTCACTGCTAAGGAAAACCAAACCGCTGGCAACAAAACTAGTACATATGGAGAAAATGCAGCAATAAATAATGGCGACAAACTCAGTGTTAATCTTACCCACCAAAGTTCAGGTCTTGGAGTTGCATCAAAGCCCATAGTCGGTAAAAACATTGATGCAACACAAGTGGCGATTACAGCAAATAGTAGCCAAATCGTCATTAATGATTCACCATTGCCTGAAGAAATATCTAGCGATTGAGAAAATATCAATGCAATTATTATCAAAAAGATGAATGCTAATAGTGAAGTAAATATCAACGATTTTGTCCTGCCATCACCGGCACCTAATTTGGGGTCTAATTGTTTAGCAGGCTCTAGTATTGTTGCAAAACTAATTGCCATGTGTAAAAATATTGAAATGAAGATTAGATGGTAATAATGTTCTAGATCTAACCAAAAATCTGCATCCATATTTTTTATTGCATCTGTTTTCATGAAAAGAATCATCGCTATTGGAAAGATAACAACCAGTTTGTATTTCGCATTTTTAGCCAAACTTTCCAGCCCTAAATCAACAGCCGCGATAGTGCTTGTAGCAAATAATTCGGCTCCAACGATGAGAATTGCTATTGTCAATAATGCATACCAAAGAGGGCCTATGCTGTCGGTAGGCCATGTTGATTGGCTGGTGAGCGATTGTGCATTTAGATATGAACTGTCGGGGAAAAAAACTGTGAAGGAAAATAATGCAACCAGTGAAACAAAACACATCACCCTATGCCTAACCAATGTTCTAATGAATTGGGGGCTTTGTGAAATACTTGGCAACTTATCAACAAATAATGAAAAAATTAACAATACCATCAAAGATAATTCTGAGAGTCCGTCTCCTCTCAAAAATGTCATCCAGACGCCACCGTTCATCGCATTTGCACCTGCGTTATATTTGGCGATATCTGAGTGATTAAGGTCGTTTGTAAATACTGCTATTAAGCGGTCTAATATCATTAATGCGAGGAAAATAAGCGGTAATAAGTTGTGCACCGATTTCAACCATTTTCCTTTTTTAATGGCCATTTTTTCAATTATCGGAGTCATCAGCCAAGCGAGGAGAGAAATGGCGAATAAAGGTACTAGCCAAGGCACATCATCTCCCAACATAGTATGCGGCACAAGTGTTCGGCCCTTGAGCATGGCGGAAACTATGAGGCCGGAGGAGTGATGGCGCTGCTAATGGGGACTGACCGTTGGCACGATGAGGACCTCCTCGATGCGGCAAAATTATCCCCATTAGCAGGGCTTGCTGAAAGTCTTGGCTATCAAATGGAACAATGGTTAGAAGTTGCAACTACCGCTCTTCCCGAAACACTACGGATTACTTCAGATAGAAATGATAGGGCTTGGACAATACAACAAATACGCAATATGGGCGCTACTCAACTGTCGTGGCTTGGATCTGATAACGCCTTCCAAATGCCATTCGCAAGGGGTAAAGCGGACGATAAAAATACAAAGCACATGATGACTATATTACATGATTCGGGGCGAATTACAAGACAGGAAGCAGCCAGTATGCTTCCCGTGATATTACTGCAACCACAACCGGACCAATTGGTATTGGACATGTGTGCAGCGCCTGGTTCAAAGGCCACTCAAATAGCGGAAACAATTGCACCAAGTGGTGTCGTTGTTGCAAATGAACCAGTGTCTGGTCGCCTCAATATGTTAGTTAGTAATCGAGGACGTTTGGCATTGAGTAATATGCTGATCTCGCAACACGATGGCCGACATCTAGGACGAATACCTCCTCCTGGCTTTGATGCGATAGTTGCTGATGTTCCTTGCACAGGCAATGCGACCACACGCAAAAACCGAAACCTTTGGTGGAGATGGACGCCCAAGAATGGTCGCGCTTTATTCAAATTACAAGTCGACATTGTAGCAAGAGGTGCGAGTTTGTTAGCGCCTGGTGGCAAATTGATGTTGTCAACTTGTAGTATTGACCCTGTTGAAAACGAAGCTGTTGTCGCTGAGTTATTACGCCAATTACCATATTTAGAATTAGTTCCAATAGATGAAAGTTTAGTCCCTGGGCTAACTTTGCAAAAGGGAATTAGTGACTGGGGCATTTTAGATGAACAAGGCAAAGAGGTTACCTTTGATGGAACGTTACCTGATTTGCCCTTGCTAAAACCAACACATTTGTCTCCTAAAAAACGAATTGAATTATCAAAAAATATTGATTTAGAAGAAGATTTCGATGCTGCGAAAGAACTTGAAATAGAGTCTTTATTGCCCCTATGCCGCAGATTACGCCATCAAGACAACAATACTAGCGGATTCTTTGTTGCAATGTTTGTCCATAAGAAAGATGCAACCCCTGAAGGTATCGCCCGCACATTCATTCACAAACGAGCTTTGCCTTCTGATTCAACTTGGCAACCAAAAATGTTGGACCATCCAAAACCGGATCGGAATTCAGTTTTCCCTGCTGCTGATGAAATAATTAATGAGGCGGTATCGAGATACAAAATAAATGACCCTGGATGGTCGTGGTGGCATCGCGGAAAGAGAACAAATATTGCTCCAATTATGGCATATGAGCGACTTTTCATGCAGAAATGCCCGAATAAGAAAGGAAATATTTGGCCCGAGGGTACTTTTCATCCAATGAAAATAATTCATGTTGGTCTTCCTGTTTTCACTGAGAAAAAGGGCACCTGGCGAACTAGGCAAGAATCAATCCCTGCTATCCAACAGCATATGGGTGATGTACTACTCAATATTTCGCAGGAAACTCTCAAACGATTATTACAAGGGTGGGCGCCATTGATTGAAGAGTTCA
>Ga0308019_10001430_pt1 | contig 14486 bp, 13 predicted proteins | sample Neamet284_FD_203135 | JGI IMG/M metagenome (GOLD analysis project Ga0308019, IMG submission 203135) | Marine microbial communities from water near the shore, Antarctic Ocean - #284 | ecosystem: Environmental > Aquatic > Marine > Unclassified | place: Southern Ocean | collected 2014-10-01 | reverse complement strand
GCATTAGCCTCTTTTTTATTTTTTAGCGGGTTTATTCGTAAGCATAGACCACTAATGGCTATTTCGATGGTTGTGGTATTTATTTATGGAGGAATGATATGGGGGATTTTCCCAAGAGACGAACACATTTCTTGGGAGGGACATTTATTTGGTGCATTTAATGGCTTATTCTGGGCGTTTTATTATAAATCTGAAGGGCCCCAACGAAAAAAATACTCTTGGGAAATAGAAGAAGAAATTCTTACCGACTTAGAGGGGCTTGAAGTGATTTACGAAGAATTGGATTCTTATAATTCTATGGACGAAACGCTAAGTTATAGCTACGAGTATATTGAAAAAAGTACAAACAAAAAGCTGTAAAACACAATCGAAACAGTTTATTATTTTCGTTTACCAAAAAATGATTCAACCATTATCATAAGACCTTTAGTAGCAAGAAACATCGCAAGAAGCATTAATATTACTGCCGTAATTATCAAAAGTAAATTATCTACTTGTATCGAATAAAACAACAACATAGGTCCTCCAAAAAAGAAAGGAAAAGAATACAGCATAGTGCTAATTCCTTTTACTAATAAGTCTTTATTTACCATCTTTAAATGCTTTTATAGCTTCTCTTACAGAGCCGAAATTTAATAAATACTCTTTAGAAATAATCAAATTTAATCCCGTTTTATCGGCGACCATACTTGCACCTCTATCTACTAATTTATCGTTACTCAATTGCATATCTACCATTCGATTTCCTTCTACCTTACCGAGTTTAATCATCAAAGAAGTAGAAATCATATTGAGTACTAATTTCTGAGCAGTACCAGATTTCATTCTCGTACTACCTGTAATATATTCCGGTCCAACGACTACTTCTATAGGGAAATCGGAAACTTGACTAAGGGGGGAGTTTAGATTACAAGTTATACAGCCTGTAGCAATACCATGAGTATTACAAGCTTTTAAAGCAGCTATTACATACGGTGTAGTACCCGAAGCTGCGATTCCTATAACAGTATCCTTGTTAGATATATTGTATTCTTGTAAATCTTTCCAACCTAAAAACATGTCGTCTTCGGCAAATTCAACAGCTTTACGGATCGCAATATCGCCACCAGCTATAATACCAATAACGACATCATGAGAAACACCAAAAGTTGGTGGGCATTCTGAAGCATCTAAAACACCTAGCCTACCACTAGTACCTGCACCCATATAAAACAATCTACCTCCATTTTTAACATTTGAAACAATTCGATCTACCAAAAGTTCGATTTTAGGAATCTCCAATTCGACAGCAGTTGCAATTTTTTTATCCTCATTATTTATTTGTTCCAGGACTGTAGTAATAGAAAGGTTTTCTAAATTATCGTACAAACTTTCTTGTTCTGTTGTTCTCATGAGGTATATGGCTGGTTTGTCAAACTCTAAATGTGCACTTTGAAAAAAATAGTTCGCATTTTTAATAGGTCGTTTATAGTCCAAATTCTGTTTCAAAATTACAGCAATTTAATTGAGATACAATACTTGTAATAAATAGTGCTAAATTCACATCCAAATGGCACAATAGAATACATTTGTAAAAAATCCAATTTGAAGGCAAACATTAAAATACATTCACTTTTTGCTACACTCATACTATGTCTCATTCTCACCAATTGTTCGAGCAGCAAATATGTGGGAGAAGGACAGTCTTTACTTTCAAAAAATACTATTCTTGAATCTGGGAATAAAATAAAAAACAAAGAACTCTATTCATTATTAAAACAGCAACCCAACAAAAAATTTCTGGGTATAGCTCCATTATACTTAGCACTCTATAATTTATCATCTCCAAAAAAGGAAACTAGTATTTTAAAAAAAACTGGAGAAGCCCCCGTATTATTAAATTACAGGTTGGCCAGGAAATCTGTCACACAAATTGAGCTATACTATAAAAACAGAGGCTACTTAGATGTTAATGTAACTTTCAACACAAGTAGCAAAAAACATAAATCGAAAGCTATATACTCTATTGTAAGTGGTGCTAAATACAAAATAGCACGTGTAGACTTAGCCTTACAAGAAAACTTAAAATTCAAAACGATTTTTGATAGACTGGCTGTCGATTCAAAAATTAAATCGGGGCATGCCTATAATTTTAAAGAACTAGAAGAGGAGCGGAATCGTATTTCATTAGAAATTCAAAATAGTGGGTATTATCAATTTAACAAAGAGTATATCTATTACTTAGCGGATACGAATCAAGTAACAAAAACAGTAAATTTAAATTTAATAATTAAAAATGTAGAAACTACTACAGACGGCACACTACTAAAGGAACCACATAAAACAGGATTTATAGCCGAGGTTAATGTTTACTTAAGTACACTAGAGGCACATTTAAACGATACTACTAAACTAAATGGTTTAAACTTTATTTACCCTAATGGTAAAGCTCCTTTTAATTTAAATAGACTCTCAGAGAAAATTTTATTGAGGACAGGCATTTTATACAATAAGTCTTTTGTAGATAAAACCTATCAATCATTATCAGAATTAAAAAACTTCAAAAAAATATCTATAGAGTTTGTAACTATAGAGAAAACGGATAAAAGAGCATTATTAAGTGCTAATATCTCCCTACTTCCTGGGAAAAAAATAGCCTATTCCATAGAAGCAGAAGCAACTAGTAACCCTATACTAAACGAAGGTATTTCTGGTTCTGCCTCAATAAGTCATTACAACGTATTTAAAGGAGCCGAACACATACAGCTTACTTATAAAGGATCGGGTAATTTTAACAATATAAGCGAAAATGGTTTATCCTTAAACCTTACAATACCTAGCCTTATTAGTCCTATAAAACTTAATCGAGTTTTAAATAAAAACTCTCGAACAAAAACCATTTTAAGTACTTCCATAACAAAACAAGAAAGACCTCAATTTACTAGAAATTCTATTACTGCGAGTTATGGTTATCAATGGAAAACCAGACAAAGCTACCAGCACAAATTAGCACTATTTAACTTCAGCTATGTTAACTTCGAAGGAGACTCCACAGATTTAAGTGAAATTTCGGAGTACTTAATAGCCAAAGATTATTCAAACCATCTTATTCCCACTAGTTCTTATACGTTTAGCTTTAATAACCAGAACATAAACAAGCTTAAAAATCATACGTATCTAAAACTCCATATAGAATCTTCTGGAAATCTTTTACGAGCAATAGCAAAACCACTAAATTTTGATCAGGTAACGGATAGTTCAGGAGAATTAGTGCTGCAAGAAAATGGCAACCCAAGTTATACACTCAATCTATGGAACAAAGAAAATATTTTTACACAGTATATAAAAGCAAGTGTAGATTATAGACATTACTGGGAAATAGACAAAAAAAACAATATTGCCTTTAGAGCAATGGGGGGATTAATATATGCCTATGGAAACACCAGCCAAGCTCCATTTCATAAGAAGTTTATTGCTGGAGGAACAAACGATCTTCGTGGATGGAAGGCTTTTAACCGACCTACAGGAATGCTATCTACAACAGATACTCTTTATACAGGAGGATTAAAATTGTTATCGAGTTTAGAATATCGATTTAATGTGGTAAAAAAACTAAAAGGTGCCGTTTTTATAGATGCTGGGAATATATGGGAACTCAAAACAAATAATTCGAAATATTCTGAAGCCAATTTTACATGGGGCAATTTAAAAAATGAAATTGCTATAGATGTAGGTTTTGGATTGCGTTACGACTTTCAATATTTTATTCTCAGAACCGATATTGGATTTCCTATAAGAGAACCCTACCAAAGTAAGAGACTACAATGGGATAAGGTAAACATAAACGACTCTCAATTGAATATTGGTTTAGGTTATCCTTTTTAATTAAATAGTTCTACCCTCTTAAATAATTGATTAGATTTGCATTCTTAATTCTCATAAACTAAAGAAAGATGAGCCATAAATTCAAGGCAGGTGTTGCTACTGGTGACCAAGTACAAGAAATATTCCAATACGCAAAAGACAATAATTTTGCCCTTCCGGCAGTAAATGTAACTTCTAGTTCTACTATAAATGCAGTTATAGAATGTGCAGCAGATTTAAACGCTCCTGTAATCGTACAATTTTCTCGAGGTGGCGGTCAATTTTTCGCTGGTAAATCTTTGAGTAACGAAGATGAAAGATCGGCTATTAATGGTTGTATTTCTGGTGCTATGCATGTTCACCAAATGGCAGAACTCTATGGAGCTACAGTTATACTTCATACAGATCATTGCCAGAAATCGTGGTTAACATGGATTGATGGTTTGATTGAGGCTAGTGAAAAGTATTTTGCTCTTAACGGCAAACCGCTTTACTCGTCTCACATGATAGATCTTTCTGCAGAACCTATAAAAGAAAACATCGCAATTTGTAAAAAATACCTAGCTCGTATGAGTAAGATAGGTATGACGCTAGAAATTGAATTAGGTGTTACAGGTGGAGAAGAAGATGGAATTGACAATAGCGATGTAGATAATGCAGATTTGTATACACAACCTGATGAGGTAGCTTATGCATACGAGGAATTAAAATCTATTTCGGACCGATTTACAATAGCAGCTTCATTTGGAAATGTACACGGTGTATACAAGCCTGGTAATGTGGTTTTAACTCCAGTTATTTTAAAGAACTCACAAGAGTACATTAAAAATAAATTCAATACAGATCAGGATAAGCCAGTAGACTTTGTATTCCATGGTGGCTCAGGTTCTAGCAAAGAAGAAATTAGAGAAGCTATTTCTTATGGTGTTATAAAAATGAATATCGATACCGATCTTCAATTTGCTTTTACAGAAGGAATTAGAGATTATATTCTAGACAATAAAGATTATTTGATGGCTCAAATAGGTAACCCTGATGGAGCAGATCAACCGAATAAAAAACATTACGATCCACGTAAATATTTGCGTGAGGGAGAGTTAACATTTAAGTCGCGTTTAAAACGCTCTTTTGAAGACTTAAATAATATTAACACACTTTAATCAGGCAATATGGTTTGGTTTAAAAGAAAAGACAAAAAGGTTGTTACAGAGACTAAAGACAAAAAGGAAATTCCTGAAGGTCTTTGGTACAAATGCCCTAAATGTAAGGTGGTAGAATCTTCTGATGACCATCAATGTAATTTATGGGTTTGTAAAAATTGTAACCACCACGAGAGAGTTAACTCTGTAGAGTATTTTAACCTACTTTTTGATGGTGGGGAATTTACAGAACTTGACCCAAATATGACCTCGAGTGATCCTTTAGAGTTTGAGGACACTAAGAAGTATAAAGACCGTTTAGAAGCAACCAAAAAGAAAACAGGTATTAAAGATGCTGTTACTACAGGTTATGGAAAACTAAACGGAATGGACATTACTATTGCATGCATGAACTTCAATTTTATTGGTGGTTCTATGGGTTCAGTAGTAGGAGAAAAAATTGCTAGAGCAATTAAACATTCTATCGACAAGGAAATTCCTTTCATGATGATTTCTAAATCAGGTGGAGCACGAATGATGGAGGCTGCATTTTCATTAATGCAAATGGCTAAAACATCTGCTAGACTTTCTCAATTAGCTAAAAAAGGTGTTCCATATGTTTCTATGCTAACAGACCCTACAACAGGTGGTATTACAGCCTCTTTTGCAATGTTAGGCGATATTAACATAGCAGAACCAGGAGCATTAATTGGCTTTGCTGGACCTAGAGTAGTAAAAGAAACCATTGGTAAAGATTTACCAAAAGACTTTCAAACCTCAGAATTCGTAAAAGAACACGGATTCTTAGACTTTATAGTTGAGCGTAAAAACTTGAAGGATAAAGTAGGCCAGTTTTTAAGAATGACTTATTACAGCAAGGCAAAGTAATACTCAAATAAAAGAGTATCTTTGCAGACGAATTTTTACATAACTAACATTAAAAACAATTTAGGCATGTACCTTACTACAGAAAAAAAACAAGAGTTTTTTAAAGCTCACGGTCAAAACGAAAAAGACACAGGTTCTCCAGAAGGACAAATTGCTCTTTTCACATTCCGTATCGCTCACTTAACTGGGCACTTAAAAAATAACAGAAAAGATTACGGAACTCAACGTTCACTAATCGCATTAGTAGCTAAAAGAAGAAAACTTCTTAACTACTTAACTAAGATTGATATTCTACGTTACAGAAGTATCGTAAAAGAATTAGGATTGAGAAAATAATATTTTCAAATCCAGAAAAGGCAATTTTATATTGCCTTTTTTTTGGTTTTTATAAGCTTGCTTTTGGCGATCAGAATTATTTAAAATAATTAACCATAGCTTATACAAACCTTAGCTTTATCGCTTAAAGTAAACCCAACCTGATTGTTAAGAGCATTAATAAAATTGCATTATGATCCCACAAGGACTTAAACAAACCATCGACTTAGGAGATGGAAGAACGATTGAACTAGAGACAGGTAAATTAGCTAAACAAGCGCATGGATCTGTAGTTGTACGTATGGGTGACACCATGCTTTTAGCAACAGTGGTTTCTAATCAAGGAGCAAAAGAAGGTGTTAACTTCTTACCATTAACAGTAGATTACAGAGAGAAATTTGCTGCCGATGGACGTTACCCAGGAGGTTTCTTAAAAAGAGAGGCTCGTCCTTCTGACCAAGAAATTTTAGTAATGCGTTTAGTAGACCGTGTTTTACGTCCACTTTTCCCATCTGATTACCATTCAGAAACTCAATTGATGATTCAATTGATGTCTTACGATAAAGACTGCATGCCTGATGCATTAGCAGGATTAGCTGCTTCGGCATGTTTGATGCTTTCTGATATTCCTTTTGAAGGTCCTATTTCTGAAGTACGTGTTGCACGTATAGACGGAAAATTCATTGTTAATCCAAACCCTGAGCAATTAGAGGCTGCTGATATGGACCTTATGGTAGGTGCATCTTTAGACAGTGTTACTATGGTCGAAGGTGAGATGGATGAAGCTAGTGAAGCCGATATGATTGAAGGTATCAAAGTAGCTCACGAAGCAATAAAAATTCAATGTACCGCACAACTTGCATTAGCAGAAGCTATGAAAGTTGGTGCTAATAGAGAATACTCTCATGAAGATGCAGACGATTTTGATCTACTAGCTCAAGTAAAAGAAGCTTGTTACGACAAATCGTATGCAGTTGCCAAAAGTGGTAACCCAGACAAGTATGCTCGTAAAGCAGCTTTTGGTGCGATAAAAGAGGAGTTCTTAGCTACATTAAGCGACGAAGACCGTTCAGCAAAATCATTTTTACTAGGTAAATATATTCACCAAGTAGAAAAAGACGCTGTTAGAGATGTTGTACTTAAAGAAGGTATTCGTTTAGACGGTAGATCAACTACAGATATTCGCCCTATTTGGAGCGAAATTGACTACTTACCTACTGTACACGGTTCAGCTATCTTCACTCGTGGAGAAACTCAATCTTTATCTACAGTAACATTAGGTACTGCACTAGACGTAAATAGAATTGATAATGTAACCTTCAGAGGTTCAGAGAAATTCTACTTACACTATAACTTCCCTCCTTTCTCTACAGGAGAAGCTCGTCCTATTCGTGGGGTAAGCCGTAGAGAAATTGGTCACGGTAACTTAGCACAAAGAGCTCTTAAAGGAATGATTCCTGCAGAGAACCCTTACACTATTCGTATCGTTTCGGAAATTTTAGAATCTAATGGTTCTTCTTCAATGGCTACTGTTTGTGCTGGTACTTTAGCACTTATGGATGCAGGTATTCCAATGACAAGACCAGTATCTGGTATTGCTATGGGATTAATCACTGATGAAGAAACAGGTGAATTTGCTGTTCTTTCTGATATCTTAGGTGATGAAGATCACTTGGGTGATATGGACTTTAAAGTTACAGGTACTGAAAAAGGTATTACTGCTTGTCAGATGGATATTAAAGTAAAAGGATTGTCTTACGACATCTTAACGAAAGCATTAGAGCAATCTAAAGCCGGTAGACTACATATCTTAGGTGAGTTACTTAAAACGATTGATACTCCAAGAACTGAATTAAAGCCTTACGCTCCAAGAATCGAAATCCTTATGGTCGCTAAAGACTGTATCGGTGGAATTATTGGACCTGGTGGGAAAATCATTCAGAAACTGCAATTAGATACCGACACTACTATTACCATTGAAGAAATTGATGGTATGGGTAAGGTTGAAATCTTAGGAACAAATAAAGAAGGAATGGATGCTGCAATCTCTAAGATTAATGAGATTGCCTTTACTCCTACTGTTGGTGAAGAATACGATGGACGTGTTAAGGACATCCAAGCTTATGGTGCATTCGTTGAGATTGCTCCAGGTAAAGATGGTTTGTTACACATCTCTGAGATAGATCACAAACGTATAACTAATGTTGAAGACGTATTAAAAGTTGGAGATGAAGTTAAAGTTCGTATTATCGATGTAGATCAGAAAACTGGTAAAATGAAATTATCTAGAAAAGTTTTATTACCAAAACCTGAAGCTAAACCAGCAGAATAATTTTTGCTTATTTCATACAAATCCTCTCGTGTAAACGAGGGGATTTTTTTATTTTTATAAAATGAAATCTAAAACCTACATCATTGGAATTGCAGGAGCTAGTGGATCTGGTAAAACCACCTTTGCTATCCATTTAGCACAAAAATTCTCAAAATACCAGCCCTTACTAATTACACAAGACTCCTATTATAAAGACTTGAGTAATTTAAATAGTGAAAAACGGGCACAACAAAATTTTGACCACCCAAGCTCTTTAGACTTTGAACTTTTAAAAAAGCATATACAAGAACTAAAAGTGGGGAAAACTATAGAGCAGCCTATCTATAATTTTAGCAATCATAGTAGGGAATTAAATACACTTAAAGCAAAACCTAGTACGGTACTAATTATTGAAGGAACGCTACTACTAAGTCAGTTAGATATAGTGGCAGAATGCGATACAACAGTATATATAATTATGGATGAACAGACATGTTATAACAGAAGGTTACAAAGAGATTTATTAGAAAGAGGTCGTACAGAAGATGAAGTCATTAAACAATATGAAGCTACTGTAAAACCAATGTATGAGAAGTTTATTAAACCAAGTTTAATATATGCAAACAAACTGATTGCAGGAGAGAATAATACTAGAGAGCTAACTACTCTATATGAGGAAATACAAGTTGAATTAAAAAATAGAGGACAAAAAATACAATAATTGTAACCTTTTAAACATATGACACGTATATAAGCAAGAATAAACTAATTTAAAGCTTCGCAATATGCGTCAACTGAAGATTACCAAGCAGGTAACCAACCGTGAAACTGCCTCTCTCGATAAATACTTACAAGAAATTGGTAAAGTAGATTTAATTACTGCCGAAGAGGAAGTTGAGTTAGCTCAACGAATTCGCGAAGGTGATCAACTTGCTTTGGAGAAATTAACAAAAGCAAATTTGCGTTTTGTAGTTTCTGTTGCTAAACAATACCAAAATCAAGGTCTTTCATTACCCGATTTAATCAACGAAGGGAACTTAGGTTTAATTAAAGCTGCTCAACGTTTTGATGAAACTCGTGGTTTTAAGTTTATCTCTTATGCTGTATGGTGGATACGTCAATCTATCCTTCAAGCATTAGCAGAACAATCTCGTATTGTTCGTCTTCCATTGAATAAAATTGGATCGATAAATAAAATTAACAAAGCTTACGCTTCTATAGAACAAGAGGAAGAACGTGCACCTTCTGCAAGTGAAATTGCCACTTTCTTAGATATGAGCGAGTCTGATGTTAAGGAGTCTCAAAGAAACTCTGGACGTCACGTATCAATGGATGCACCATTAGTAGAAGGTGAAGATTCTAACCTGTACGATGTATTGCGTTCGGGCGAAAGTCCAAATCCAGATCGTGAACTTCTAAATGCTTCTCTAAGCATTGAAATTGAACGAGCTTTAGAAACACTTACTCCTCGTGAAGCTGATGTTATTAGACTTTACTTTGGATTAGAAAGCAAACAATCTTTAACTTTAGAAGAAATTGGAGAACGATTTGATCTTACTAGAGAAAGAGTTCGTCAAATTAAAGAAAAAGCGATTAGAAGACTTAAACATGTCTCTAGAAGTAAAATACTTAAAACCTATTTAGGTTAATTTTAAAGAAGGCTTAGGCCTTCTTTTTTTTTCATAAAACTATACTTATGTCACATTTAATTGCCCCTTCTGTATTAGCAGCTGATTTTGCAAACATTCAAAGAGACTTCGAAATGATAAACGAATCTGATGCAGATTGGTTTCATATTGATGTTATGGACGGTGTTTTTGTACCAAATATTTCTTTCGGAATGCCCGTTATAGCAGCTATGAAAAAGCATGCTAAAAAAATAATGGACGTTCATTTAATGATTGTTAATCCAGATCAATACATTAAAACTTTTAAAGAAGTTGGTGCAGACGTACTAACTGTTCATTATGAAGCGTGCACTCATCTTCATAGAACTCTCCAAGCTATAAAGGCTGAGGGAATGAAAGCTGGAGTCGCTTTAAATCCACATACACCCGTACATTTATTGGAAGATGTTATTAATGATATTGATTTAGTATGTATTATGTCTGTAAACCCAGGATTTGGTGGACAGTCATTTATTGAGAACACATACACTAAAGTAGCACAGTTAAAAGAATTGATTGTAAAGAAAGGTGCAGCAACTAAAATTGAAATTGATGGAGGTGTAACTATTCACAATGCCAAAAAATTAATTGATGCAGGTGCTGATGTATTAGTCGCTGGTAGTTTTGTGTTTAAATCAGCAAACCCTAAACAAACTATTAAAGATTTAAAGTCAGTATAATTCAAATTGAGATACAATAAAAAAGACCTACAAAAATGTAGGTCTTTTTTTATTTATATTAAGTCCAATCTTGGTTATTTACTACTTAAATAGAGACTACTAAATTGACCAATAGATTTTGTGTTAGCCAATAAACCGATTAATGGTATTTATAATAAAGTTAATTCTAAAGGAGTTAATTTTACTAAGGTCTATCAATAAAAAAGTCAAAATCTCTTGATGAGAATGCTATTTTTTTATAATCTCAATAAGTTCTGTAGTAGAAATAGAAGGTGTTCTTTCTAAATACACAACTTCACAGATAGGTTTAAATTCATCAAAACGACCTTTCCAGTCGTCCCCCATCACTAATACATCAGCTTTATACTTTTTAATATATTCTGACTTCAGTTCCAACGATTCTTCAAAAAACACCTCGTCAGCAGCTTTTAAAGCAGCCACAATACGGAGTCTACTGTCTTGAGGACAAACTGGATACTTTTGTTTTTTATTGTAATTTAACTTATCAGAAGAAATACCAATAATTAAGTAATCACCTTGCGCTTTAGCACGTTCAATAATATTTAAATGACCAATATGGAATAAATCAAAAGTTCCAAAAGTAATGACTCTGCGCATGAATAAGATTTATAAAAGTTAATTAAAATTTCAGCATGCAAATATCGTTATTATTAAAGTCCCCTCAACATCTAAACCTGATATATTTCTAAAGCTTAATTTGCACTACGCAGGAATATTTTATTTTTTAATTGAAATAATAAATTATAGATATCTATTGAGACTTTAAAATGATAATGTAGATAAACAAATAACAGACAGACAATTAGACTCCTTAAAAATATATTACATATGGCAGAATCAAATACTGAAGGTAGTAGTGCAACAACTGCATAGACAACAAAACTAAGAAGTAAACCCTTTAAATAGTTGAGGTTAAATGGGTTAAATTCAAAGCATTTTTTTAATAAATACCACTTAATAAAATTATAACTAATTATAGATAGTGAAGTGGCAAATGCAGCGCCTTCAATTCCGTAGTAAGGAATAAACAACAAATTCGTCCCAATGGTTGATACTATCAGAATTAAATTAATATATAAATCGTATTTATATTTAACAGATGTTACAATTACGCCACCATTTAAACCACAAGAAGTATCAATCAACTTTGATAAACCTAAAAATAAAAATACATATTTTATACCTTGATACTTAATAGGAACAAGTAAAAGAATATCATCAATATTAAGCCAAATACCAACAAATACAGCACTTCCGAAAATCATTTGATTTAAAGCACTTTTAGAATATAGATTTTGAACCTCTATTCGGTCATCAGAATTCCAAGCTTTTGCTAATAATGGTTTCCCTATTTGCATTATAGAACGAGCAGGGATTTGTATTAATGTTGCCATGTATAAAGCAACAGAATAAAAAGCTACATCTTCCAATTCATGGAAGTAGGCTAACATTAATAAGTCAACTCTATTTACTAAAATAGTTGCAGAAACAGTAAAAAGTGTAACCAAACCATAATTAATCATTCTAGTACCAACTAGTTTGTTGGGAACTAAAGGAAATCCAAAAGAGAATTTAAAGAATTTATTATAAACTAAATAGAATGCCAATAAGAATACATTGGTGGCATAAGAGCAAAGCCAATAGAACATGAAGTCTCCAAAACTTATATACTCAAAATAATAGCACCCTAAGAGTATGAGTGTAGCGGCCCTAATTAAGAACTCTTTTAAAAAGGAAGGAAAGACTGTTTTTAGTTCGGCTCTAGATATGGCATTAAAGATCTCAAAAACGACCAATAAGGCAACTAAGGGTATTACAAGATTCTGGTACTCATTAAATAAGTCACTTTGGTTGGAGTATTCACTAAAAAGCTTTTTACTAAAAAGACTAAATATTACTCCAAATACGGCAAGAGACAAGAGAGGTAATTGAGTACTTATTCTATAAATAAAGTGTTTTCTATTTTTCAATTCTGGAAAAAATTGAATAATTACATTGGGTATTCCTAAATGGGTAAACTGTGTAATTAAAGTAGCAATAGAAAGTATGAAAATAATGAGTCCGTGTTTTTCAGGTCCAAAAACTCTAGGATAAACAAACATAGTATTTAGAGCACCAACCAAGACTCCAATAAAGGTTATTGCTGCTATTTTAAGTCCTTGCTTTTGAACTATCCCCATTGTGAATTAATTAACGTGTTAAAAAATTATTTCTTAAACCCATAAAAAACAATTTAAGTCTAAATCTAAAATCACTATTACTAGTTCTCGATTTATTATGCTTTTGATTAAGTGCTTCTAGCGCTTTACTTTTATTTCCTTTTGCTTCTATAAGATCCCAAAATTTCAAAAAATCTGATTCCAAATTCTCCAATCTTATAACACACTTCTTGTCTTTATCTTTTAAAAAGTGAACGATATTTTCATTTACAGTAGTACAGTAATCTTCTGAATATTTCAACAAATCGTTTGAAGACACTAATTGTAAAGGTTTGGTAAGTATACCCTCGGTATAAGAACGCACAATACTTCCTACATGATACCATCTACGATTATAACTCTTTGCAGTTTCAATAGGGTCTCTAGTCATATGAACATAAAATGCATCATTTCCATATTTAGCATCTAACCTACCTAAAAACCAAGAAAGTCTATTATCAGCTTCAATATGATTACTAGGGAAATTTAATCTTTCAACACCTAACTTAGAGATACGAGTTTCATGGCCTGATGAAAAGTTTTCTAAATCTTTACAAGCTCTACTAATGGACATAGATCCACACCTACCAGTACATAAAATAAAAATATTCATACCTATTGCTGTTAATCGATTTCTCAGTAAAAAAAACTACTTTAGACCCAATATAAAAGGCTCTATGAAATTTCTACTAATTGCTTATTATTTTGGCGACACTACTGACGTAGGAGCACAAAGATGGACTAAAAATATTAAATACATTCAACAGTTAGGTTGGGAACCCGTAGTATTTACTTTTAATCAGAAATACAATGAATATTCTGAAATAGAAATCATTAATAATAAGGCTATTGAACCCAATGGTTTGTACAATTCAGTATTCAAGAAAAAAGTCCCTTCTGATATACTTAGTAATCGAAAATCAAGTTTACTCACAAAACTATTAGTATTCATAAGAGCCAATTTTTTCATACCAGACTCTAGAGTTTTATCTGTTAGATCATCAAAAAAAATACTGCGTAAAAGATTGTTAGAAAACGACATCAAACTTATTGTATCTACTGGTCCACCACATAGTATGCATTTAATTGCAAATTCTTTAAAAGATGAATTTAAACTGCCATGGATTGCTGATTTTAGAGACCCTTGGACAGGAATAGAATATTTTGAAAACCTACCTCTACTACCTTTTGCTAAGAGACTTCATAAAAGATTGGAACATAAGATTCTAAGCGCTAGTGATTGTGTTATAACTGTAAGTAATTCGTGGGAAAAACACTTAAAAGAATTGGGAGCAAATAATACATCAGTCATTTACAATGGATATGATCCCGATGACTTTACAGAAACTAAAAAATTGCCTCAAAAAATTTCTATAGCTCATTTTGGTACCTATCCACAAACTAGAAATCACCAAAAACTTTGG
>Ga0308019_10001427_pt1 | contig 14502 bp, 10 predicted proteins | sample Neamet284_FD_203135 | JGI IMG/M metagenome (GOLD analysis project Ga0308019, IMG submission 203135) | Marine microbial communities from water near the shore, Antarctic Ocean - #284 | ecosystem: Environmental > Aquatic > Marine > Unclassified | place: Southern Ocean | collected 2014-10-01 | reverse complement strand
AAAGATTTTATCAAAACTGAAGACTCTTTTTCAGCAAAATGGAGAAAACATTATTCAAATCATCAGGCAAAAGATTGGATAGATTTTCAGAAACAATGGTTTTTTGATAGATTTGGATGGAAAACAGTCAAAAAATTTAAAAATTATATGAAAACAAAAAAATTTGTATTAGAGGCAGGTACTGGAATTGGCAATACGGCAGATCTATTATCAATTAATTCATCTTCAACTGTTTTTGCAATAGATGCTAGTGAAAGTATAGATTTTGCATTTAAAAAATATGGTAAAAAATCAAATCTTCATTTTCTCCAAGCAGATCTTAGAAAATTACCGTTCAAAAAAAAATTCTTTGATTATATTTTATCTGATCAAGTTTTACATCATACAAAAAATACTAAAACTTCTTTTAAGTATCTAACAAAATTTCTTAAGAAAAATGGGGAAATCTCAATTTATGTATACAATAAGAAAGCACCAATCCGTGAATTTACTGATGATCATATTAGAAAAACAACAGTCAACATGCCCTTTGATGATTGTATGAAATTTTCTAAAGATATAGCAATTTTAGGAAAAAGTTTATCAAAATTGAACAAAAAAATTACTATACCTAAAGATATTCCTATTTTAGGAATTAAATCTGGAACTTATGATGTTCAACGATTCATTTATTGGCATTTTCTAAAATGTTTTTGGGATCCTTCTGATAATTTAGATAGAAGTATAGGTGTAAATTTTGATTGGTATTCACCAAAATTTGCATATAGACACACTCCTACAGAAGTAAAAAAATGGTATAAGGAATCTAAATTAAAAATTATTCATTTCAACGAGATTGAAAGTGGAATTAATGTAACTGGAAAAAAATAAATTATTCTTGAAATTATTTAATAGATATTTTCTTTTCCCATTCAATTTTTTTATAATTTTCTATTTTCTATCCATATGTGATAAATATTATTAATGATTTTTTATCTATTTGAATTTTTTAATATGTTTTTCATTTTTTTAATTTTTGCATCAATAACGATCATATCTTTTTCAGAATTAAAAGTATGAATCCCTCGCATTTTTGATTCAAATGGTTCAATAATTTCAATTTCTTTTTCTTCATATTCATTTTCAGTTAGTTTTAAAATTTGATTGATAATTACTCTATAACCATAACCTGATGAGCAATCTTGAGATGGTCTAAATACTTTTCCTTCTTTTTCAAATACCTTTCCTGCCGATCTTGCTTTTCTAACATCTGAAATTACTGGATTCATTGGATGTGAAACCCAATTTTTAGAAAAAGGTTGATCTGAATAATAAATAAACAATTCATTATACTCAGTCAAATTAGAATTTTCTTTTATGCACGTAAATAACCACCATTTTCTATTATATTTGAATAATGTTGAATCCACCGCATTAATATTTTTAAAAAGTGTTTGTTGAAATTTCCAATTATCTGGAAACTTGGCACATTTGTAAATTTCAATTGTATTATTTTCATGTGATTCGGGAATCATATAGTAATTATTTTGATAGTCAAAAATAGATGGATATGAAAGATGATATGGACAATCTAGAATTTTTTTTGGTATTGTATAATTTCCATTTGAATCTATATCTATAATTGAAATATGTCCTTTACCATTCATTGTTTCAGTTTCTTCAACAAATACAAAGTAATGATCATTTTTGAAAATGATGTGAGGATCTGCTAAAAATCCATTTTTTGAAGAAATTTTGGTAAATTTTTTAATTTTACTGACTGGTTTTAATCCAAATTTAAATAATATTTCCCACTGGTCAAAAAATAATTTCTCAAAAAATCTTGCCTTTACACTTCTAATTATCATTTTTATTATAATCAAAAAATAATCATTGTTCTTTGGTAATTTTTTAATATCACAATCAAAAGGATTTTTTTTAATTTCTTCAAAGAATTTTTCCTGATTTTTTCCAAATTTTAATAAATTTTTTAATATTAATGATGAATTTTTCCAATATGCATTATTTGTATTTCTTTTAATTGATAATAAATCCGTTGAAATATATGAATTGGCTATTAAATATGATTTATCTAAAAATGTTATTCCTAAATTTACACATGTTATATTATCATTATTAAAAACCTCCCAAAAACTATTGAAAACATTATTTTTAGAATAATTTTTATAAAATTGATTTTGCCAAATTCCAAATTTAGTATATTCATAAAAAATTGGATCTAGTTCATAATTTGTAAAATTAATTATAAGATCTACTTTTATTAGTTTATCATCATTTAATTTATTTGAATAATCTGTTATCTTAGTATTTTTTATAATATTCTTAATATCCATTTTTTCTAATGCATTTTCAATTACCAATTTTCTTTTATTTTCAAATTTTTTATATACATAATAAAACAAATTATTTTTTTTAGGTTCTTTCTTATCTGGATATTTCACTATCATTTTTATTTCAAAATTGTCTAATTGAATTATTTCTTTTAATGTTGAAAATACCCATGCAGAAATAATCTGTGAATCTAAAATTATTCCTATGCTGATTTTTTCTTTTTTCATTGAATCACTTGTAGCTCTGTAAAATTATTTTTCTTCATAAATGTTCTTTATTAATTTCGAAAAATCATGTGTAATTTTATCCCAACTAAAATTATTACTTATGAATATTCCTGCATTTTTCCCCATTCGATCCAATTCATCAGTATTATTAATTAAAATTCCAATTTTTTCTATCCAATCCCTAGCATTATTTGGTTCTACTAATAACCCCGTTTCTTTATCTACTATTGATTCTGAAATTCCTCCTACATTTGTTGCAATAGTAGGTTTTTCTAAAATTCCTGCTTCTAAAATTGTATGTGGTGACATATCAAGTCCTGTACATAATCCATAGATATCAATTTCAGAGAGAAATTCTCTTACTTTATCAGGATAATCTAATTCCCCTAACCACTTAAAATTTTCATGATTTTCTAATACTGATAAAATTTCATTTCTATATGGTCCATCTCCCGCCCAATAAAATGTAATATTTGGATAATGTTTTATTACTTCTGATAATATTTTCATCTCTTTAGCTTTATCATAAATTTTTGCACCCTGTAAAAATCCAATACATGGATGTTTTAGTTTTAACTTAGAATTTATTTTTGACCAATTCTCAATATCTATTCCTTGGTATAATTTATGAATATTTTTTTCAGGGTACTTTTGCTCTACCACTTTTTCTAAATATTTGCATATTGGAAGTATTGCAGTACTTGCATTGAAACAATTACTTGCAATTCTATGCTTAACCCTTAACTTAATAATTTGTTGAATAGATTTAGTTTTATTTTTTGCAATTTTATATTCTTGCCAATAATCTCCCCTAAGAAATACAATAAAAGGAATGTTATGTTTAGAAAGAAGAGAACAAAAATGACTGGTTCTTTCAGTAAAAACCATGTCTGGCTTAAAATCATCAATCAACTCATTAAATTTAGAAGGTGTTTTTAACCAACGTAATATTTTATTACTTTTTGTAGATTCATAAATTTGTAAATCATCCACAATTTTAGCCTCTATATTATATTTAAGTAACTTTTCAGTAAATGGTTTAAGATAAATCTCACGTGATTTATCTACGGCTACCAATAATTTCAACATTCATTCCAATGTAAGTTGATATCTAATAAAGACTATGAAAAAATTTTATCATGTTTTACCTAAATTTAGAATAATTTTATTGTGTATATTCAATTTAGATTTTATTAAAAATAATTAGGTATAAAATTATTAGTATAATCTATGTCTAATTAGATGATTTTTATTATTTATCAATATTCAATATATAAGATAGATGATTTTTCTAGTATCAAGGGTTTATTGTGATTAAAGCAAAAATACAATTAGATATCTTAATGAGATAAAAAATGAAAAAACAGGAAAAGAAGATTAAAGTAAATTTAACCAAGGCAGAAACACTGGAATATTTACATAAAAAACTTAAAAAATCAACAATAGAGCCATTAATGTTTTTTTCAATTAAAGAATGGAAAAATGAAAATAAAGAAATTACAAATAAAATAATTAAAATTTTTAAAAATCATAGAGTAATTGTTAGAAGTTCAGCAATTGGTGAAGATTCATCAGAAACATCTGAAGCCGGAAATTATGAATCTATTCAAAATGTATTAACTAAACCTAATGAACTCAAAGAGGCCATAAAAAAAGTCATCAAATCTTATGAAAAAAAGAAAAATTTAAATGAAAAAAATCAAATTTTAATTCAAAACCAAACAACCAAAGTACAAACAAGTGGAGTTATTTTTACTAGGATTCCTGAAAATAATTCTCCATATTATATAATAGATTACGAAGATTCAGGTAAAACAGATTCAATTACCAAAGGCATTTCAAGTAACGTAGTAAAAATTCTTCGAAGTACAAAAGAATCAGATATTCCAGAAAAATGGAAAAAATTAGTAAAATCTATTAAAGAAATTGAATCAGTAACTCATGAAGATAAATTAGACATAGAATTTGCAATAACACTTGATGATATTGTAATTTTTCAGGTAAGGCCCTTGACAATTATTGATAAATCAATTGAACCTTTTCTTGACAATAAAATTTTCACTGAAATAAAAAAAAATATTACTGTATATGTAAAACAAAATAAAAAAATATCTGGATTAATTGGAAGTAAAGTTGCTTTTTCAGATATGAGTGATTGGAATCCAGCAGAAATTATAGGTTCAAATCCAAATGAATTAGATTATTCATTATATGATTATTTAATTATGAAAGATAATTGGCATTTAGGACGACAAAATCTAGGATATTCCAAATTAAAAAATATACCATTAATGACTAGATTTGGATCAAAGCCATTTGTAAATTTAAGAGCAAGTTTTAATTCAATGATTCCAGAAAATATTCCAAAAACAATAAAAGATAAATTAATTAAATATTATTTTGAAAAACTTTATGAAAATCCAGCATTACATGATAAAGTAGAATTTGAAATTTTATTTTCATGCTATGACTTGTCATTAAAGAATAGATTACAAGAATTAAAAAAATCAAATTTTTCAAATTCTGAAATACAAAAAATCAAAAAAATTTTATTAGATTTTACTAATGATATAATTAAAATTTTTCCAGAAATTATGACTGAGAGTAAAGAATCAATGAATATGCTAAATATTAAAAGTAAAATTACAAAAAAACATGATAAAAATGATCATAAATCATGTGTAAATTCTATTAAAAATTTATTAGAAGATTGTAAAAATTATGGAACTTTACCTTTTTCCAGAATGGCTAGAATTGCATTCATTTCAACCATAATTCTAAAAAGTTTAGAAAACAAAGAAAAAATTTCTAGTAAAGTTATAGATGGAATAATGAATTCCATAGAAACTCCGTTAACCAAAATATATGAGGATTTAAAATTATTATCTAATAATAAAATTAGCGATAAAGAATTTTTGAACATATATGGACATCTAAGACCTGGAACTTATGATATCACAGCTAAACGTTATGATCAAAATCGTGAATTTTATGAGGATATAAAATATCTTAAAATTAGAACTTCAAAAAATATTATAATTCCAAAAAATAAAATTAATTCTATTTTAAAAAAAGAAGGGTTAATTTTTGAGAACATTGATTTTATTGATTTTGTTAGAAAATCATTAGAATTACGAGAATTTTTAAAATTTGAATTTACTAAAAATTTGAGTGATGCGTTAGAAATCATTGCAGATCTTGGAAATATTTTTAAACTATCTCGAGAAGATATGTCAAATATTAATATCAAAACAATTTTAAAAATTCAAAATCATAGTTATAATGAAGCAAATAAAATTTTAAGAAAAGAAATTTTAAAAAATCAAAATAATAAATTAATTAATGATAAAATCAATCTTCCACCGATTTTATTTTCAAAAAAAGATTTTACTGTCATAACTCATTATTTTTCAAAGCCCAATTTTATTACACAAAAAAAGATTTTAGCAGATTCTATTAAATTAGATAATTTACATCATGCAAATGAATTAGTAAATAAAATTATATTAATTGAGAATGCTGATCCTGGCTATGATTGGATTTTTTCAAAAAATCCTTCAGGATTAATTACAAAATATGGTGGAGTTGCATCACACATGTCAATAAGATGTGCTGAATTAAAATTACCTGCTGCTATAGGTTGTGGAGATATTTTGTATGAACAACTTAGAAAGGCAACAAAAATTATGCTTGATTGTAAAAATCAGCAAATTATTGTACTTGAAAAAGAAGAAGAAGATCAGTTTTCTGAAGAAAAAAAAATATTGAAATCTTTAGGTTACATAAGATAAATTAAGAAAGTGTATCAAGTGATATTATGAAGAAAAAGTTATTTGGAATTTCACTAAGAGTAGATAATATTACAAAATATAATGAAAAAAGAGATGCTATTAGTCAAGATTGGATAGAGTTTTTATCAAAAATAAATGCACATCCTATCTTAATTCCAAATAAACTTTCAAACATTGAAATTTTTTTAGACACATTTCATTTGGATGGTATTATTTTATCTGGTGGAGATAACATGGGTGAATTTCCAGAAAGAGATGAAACTGAAATAAAAATTTTAAAATATGCAATTAAAAAAAATATTTTAGTTTTAGGTGTTTGTAGAGGGATGCAAATTATAAATCATTATTTTAATGGAAAGATCATTACATCTGATACAAAACAACACGTAGGTAAACAACATTCAATAAATTTTTTAGAAAAAATATGTATTCAAAAATTTGGAAAAGTATCTGAGGTAAATTCTTTTCATAATAATTTTATTTTAAAAGATAATCTTGGTAAAGATTTAGAATATTTTGCTGAAGCAGAAGATAAAACAATTGAAGGTTTTTTTCATAAAAAATTACCTATTGTTGGAGTAATGTGGCATCCTGAACGTGATAAAAATGTAGAATTTGAATTAGAATTTATGAAAATTTATCAAGAAAGAGTTTTTTGGAAATAATACTTTGAAAGCCATAATTTTAGCTGCAGGTGAAGGAAGAAGATTGAGACCTCTGACTGATAATAAACCAAAATGTATGGTTGAGCTATTTGGAAAAAATTTATTAGATTGGAAAGTGAATCTATTAAAAAAATATGGTATTTCTGATATCATAGTAATTACCGGATATATGAGTGAAAAAATTAATTTAAAACAAGTACGATTTTATAAAAATAATTTATTTGAAACAACAAATATGGTGGAAACATTGTTTTGCGCAAGAGAAGAATTTGATGATTCATTATTAATTATATATGGTGACATAATTTTTGAAGAAAAAATTTTAGAAAAAATTTTGAAGAGTGAAGATGAAATTTCTGTTGTAATAGATCAAAATTGGAAAGAATATTGGAAAATTAGATTTAATAATCCACTAGATGATGCTGAATCTTTATCATTAGATAAGGATGGATTTATTCAAAACATTGGTCAAAAAGTGAATGATATTGACGATATTTCAGGACAGTATATAGGATTAATTAAATTCTCTAAAAATTCTATTCAAAAAATTTTAATGTTTTATGATAAAATGAAAGAAGAATCAAAAAATGGAAAAAACCCATTAAACGAAAATCTTTCATTTGAAAAATCATACATGACTGATTTTCTTCAAGCGATGATTAATTCAGGATTTAAAATAAAAGGAATCCCTGTAAAAAATGGATGGTTAGAATTAGATTCAATTAATGATTATGAGACATATCAAAAACTTTTCAATAGTGGACAAATTCAAAAATTTTTTAATTTAAATTAAGTAGAATAAATTTTAGAAGATATATTTATGTCAATATAATATTGTGCATATTGGCTGATACTCCAAATATATTATTATTAATAATTGATGGATTTAGAGCTGATAGATGTTTTGGAAAAAAAAAGACGTCAATTACACCAAATTTAGATAGAATTTTAAAAGAAGGAACATATTTTATGGAACATGTTAGTGCTGCACCCGTAACTATTCCTTCTATGTCATCAATCATCACTTCACTTTACCCATTTCGAAGTGTAACTGAAGATAACACTTTATTTAATTTAAATCCAAATGTTGAAAATTATATTACAAAATTACGTGAAATTGGTTATAATGCATATGCAACTGTTCCTGAAAGTGTAGCTCTTTCTAGAATCCCATCATTATTTGTTGAAGGAGTAGAATCTTTCCCACATACTATGACATCCTATAATGGATTGGGAGAGCAAATTATTAAAAAAATAAAATTAGGAAATCTACAAGGGCCTTGGATTTACTATGTTCATCTTTATGACTTGTATGTTGGATCAACCTTTGATATTCCTGAAGGTGAATCCCACAAAATACTAACTGATAAAAAATTTGGTGCAAATAAGTATGAACGAATATTATCTGCCATGGATTTGTGGATAGGAAAAATTATCGATTCAATTGACAAAGAAAATACTATTTTAATATTATCTGGAGATCATGGAACTGATATGGGTGATTATGATGACGAATTAGAATCTTGGTTTAAAAAAAGTTATAAAACGAGGACTGAACCAAAGACTGGATTACCCTTAAAGATTGGTCTAAAATTAGGACAAAAATCTCCTAGATTTTTAAAACAAATAAGAAGAAAAATATCTAAAAAAATAACCGATAAAAGATTTAATTCAACGTTACATGACTACGTTTTACCTGAACGGAAAAAAATTGATCAAATGAAAATTTCTCCGTATAAAAAAAGAGTTTTAAAAAATTCCATTTATACTGTTTCACAAGTATATGATGATAGATTTAGAGTACCATTATTTTTTATGGGATTTAACGTTCCAAAAAATAAAATAATAACTACGCAATCAAGAAGCATAGATATTTTTCCAACAATAACTGATATTGGAAATATTGCAATTAATTTAAAACAAGTTGATGGAAAAAGCCTTCATAAATTAATGATTGATGAAACAGTATCTGAAGAACCCGCTTTATTGGTGAGTGCTAGAAATAGTCCAAAAATGTTGTCTGATAATACTATTGCTGTGAGAACATCTGCCTACAAGTATTTTAGAGATCGACATAATTCAATAGAAAATGTGCATCTATATGATTTGAAGAATGATATTTTAGAAGAAGAAAATATTGCAGAAAATAATCCAAAAATAATTAAAGAAATGGAGGAAATTTTGGTGAATATACAAAATGAAACAGGGTTTTCATATAGTAAGGGAAAAAATTTAACTGATCAAGAAAATAAAGAAGTTGAAGCTGAATTAAGAAAATTAGGATACATAAATTAATTAAAAATTTACTAATTTCTAAAAAATAATTTTTAATTGAATATAGTAATTTAAAAATACAAGAATTAAGAATTTTAATTACTCCTAATAATAGATAACACTTTTTTCATATTTTCTTTTAAAATTATTTCTTCTAAAAGATCAAATACTAAAATATGCGATAATTTTAAAACAATATTTTCAATAGTTTTTAATAATGGGTGGTTAGAATTAGATAACAATAATGATTACAATAATGATTACAATATTTCAAATAAGATGTATCAAACAGAGAAACTCTCTGAATTTGTTTAATTAGATAATAAAAAATGAAACCAAATATTATATTTGTATTATTAGATGGTTCAAGGTGGGATAGAGTTAATCATTCTCCTGAATTTACTGAATTAATTAATGAAGGAACTTTTTTGAATAATGTAACCGCAGCTATTCCTTACACTATAGGATCTGTTAATGCACTCTTTACTGGTTTGTATGGTAAAGATAATGGAATTGATGCATATTACAAAATGTTTAGACTTAAAGATTCAGTCAAAGTATTGCCTGAAATACTAAAAGAAGATGGATATTTTACTGCATGTGACTTACTTTCTGAAAAAATTATTTCAAAAAGAGGATATGATATTCATCAATGGCATAATGAATATGAAGATAATTTATTAGAAAGACATCCAAAATTTATTAAAGATTGTTTAGAAAAATCTAATCAAAAACCACTATTTCTTTTTCTTCATTTTACTAGAATTCATACTGTCACAGTATCTGAAACTTTAAAAAAATATGAATGGAATGATAAAAAATTTTATGATAAAAAAGAGGATAATTTACTAAATTATGATAAAACTTTCTTAGAGGCAGGTCATTATGCAAAATTAATTAAAAAAACCATTGATGATTTAGGAATTTCAAATGATACACTATTGGTTTTTTTTTCTGATCATGGCACAGGTGTTGGGGAAAGATTTGGTGAAAGAAATTATGGCTCTTTTACTTATGAAGAGACTATACGTGCATTTTTTCTTTTTATCGGAAAAGATATTGTAAAGAATAGGATAAGCAAAAAATTAAGAGAAAATGTAGATATTTTTCCAACAATTTTAGATTTTATTGATAGTAAAATAGAATTCAATGGTTCTGGAGAGAGTTTTAACGATTATCTTAAAAACACTGACAAAGATCTAGATGATAAACCATACGTATATTCTGAAACTGGTGCATTACAAGGTCCATTTCCATCTCCTACAAAACCAAATGTATTTTGTATAAAATCAAAAAAATACAAATTAATTTATTTAAAAACTTCTGAACAGTGGGAATTATATAATTTAGAAGATGATCCTAAAGAACAAAAAAATATTTTTGCTAGTGGAATATCTGAAGAAAATGAATTAAAATCTAAACTTCTAACATGGATTAATAGAGATTAAACAATATCAAAATTTCTAATTTAATAGTAAATAGAAGAAAAATTATTTGTACTTATCAATCCTTAGTTTTGTAGCCCATTTCACTTAGTACCTTTTTAGCCTCTTCTTCTTCAACAACATTAAAAACTTCTTTTTCATCACAAACAAATCCTTTTTCACCAAAATATTGCATTAATTGTATTTCAAAATTTTCAATAATTGATGGATTTTTACTTGCAATATTATTTTCTTCTAAAGGATCATTGTCAAGATCATATAGGTGAATTTTCTTATTAGGAAAATATCGATCTCGAAAATATTTGTATTTTGATGTTCGAAGTCCAACCACATTTTCTGTTTCCATTTTTGCTGAATTGACTCCACTTTCAATAAATGCAGGATTTTCGGTAAGTATGTCGCCCGAAATAAACGGCAATAAACTTCTACCTCTAATATCTAAATTAAACTCATTATAATTTAAGCAATCTGTAATTGTAGGCATGATATCGATACTTTGAACTTGTTTTGTTATTAATTTATTTTCAGAAATATTTGGACCACAGAAAAGTAATGGAACAATAAATTGATCATCATAAACATTTGATATTGAATTAATTGAATTTTTTAATAATCTTTTTTCAAAAATACTAGTATCTGATAATTCTACTTTATCAACTTCTATTTGATTTATTGACTTCTTTTCTTTTTCTTTATTTTCTAAATATTTTTTCTTTGTTTTACTTTTTAAATTTTTAAGAAATTTTGGAGAATGAGAAAATAATCTTTTTGAAAAATTTGAAGGTGTAGAAATTTTATTTTTTAAATTATTAAATTCTGTAATATAATTTTCTTGTTCTAATGTGTATCTACCTCTATTGGTTCCATGGTCTGCTGTAATTACAATTAATGTATTGTCTAAGTCAATTTTTTTTAATATTTTTCCGATCCATTCATCTATGGTTGATATAATTCTCTCATATTGATTTTCTCCATATTCATTTTGATGAAGTTTAGGATTTTTTAATTTAATAACTTCTAGAGATTCTGCTTCATGAAGATCATAAGTATGAAGATAATAAAACCAAGGTTGTTCTAAACTATTTGTAGAAATCTGATTTAGTAAATCATCACCAAGTTTTAAATTCAATGATTTAGAATTTTCATATACATTAAATTCACATTTACATATTTTATCAAGTCCAAGATATTTGATAAGTTTTGGATTGTTTGAATAAATATTATATCCCTCTTTCTGAAATTTTTCAAGATAATTTGGTATGTTAGGATTTAAAGTAAAAAGATCATCTTGTTTGACCATACTTTCAAACGGAAATTTAGATACTAAAATGCTAGAAATTGATGGAATTGTGGTTGGAGCACAGGGGATGGTAGTTGTAAATAATGTTCCCTTTTTTATAAGAAAATCAATATTAGGTGTTTGTGATGTTTTTTTTTCACCAAAAAATTTATCAGAACGCATTGAATCAATAACTAGGAACAAAACATTTTTTTGCAATACATTTTGCTAAATTATTAAATAGATAAATTTTTGGATTTTTTTAATAAATTAAGTCATTTAAAAATACTACATTTAATATTTGATAGATTTAGTAAAATTTTAATGAAAAATATTTTAAGAGTTGCATTTATTTATGAAAAATCAAATATTTTTCTTTCAGGAACTCATTTTGATAATACTTATTACAATTTTTTTATTAATGCTTTAAAAAGAAATTCATCTATACAAGTTACAGATTACCCTACTGAAAAAGAAAGTTTTGATACCAAAATACTGAAAGATAATACTGACATAATTCTTCTTTTTACTAATAATGAATTTGGTATGCCAAAGAAGTTAATTGGAATTCAAGAATTAGATATTCCTGTAATTTCTATGTTGGGTGATCCTGGTGTAGCTAAAGAATCTATACCATACCATAAAAAATTTAAAATAGATTATTATTTTCATTTTTTACATGAATCTTTTGTTCATGAACTTTACCCATTAAATTTTAAATACAAACAAATAATTTTTGGCGTAGAACCAACATTATATGATAAAGTTACTCCATTTAAGAATAGAATAAAGAATAAAATATTAAATTCTGGAGCTATTGGAAATACAAAATTTATTTCAAGAATTATTAATTCCATAAGAAATCCCAAATGGAATGCATTACAATGTTATAATCTTAGAACTAAATGCAATACATTACCTTATGTTGATTATACTCCTACACTTAATCATAAATTTGTAAATGATCAATATCCAGTTTTATTACAAAAATATGCTGCAGGAATTGCTGCAAATAGTATTAATCCCAATGTAAAATATTGGGAGATTTCAGCTGCTGGGTGTTTAACCTTTATGGAGATAACTAAAAAAAATAAAGGTAAATTTTTAGGTTATGAAGACGGAAAAACTGCAATATTTATCAATGAAAATAATTATCAAGAAAAATTTCAAGAATTCTTAAGTGATCCTGATAATCCAAAATGGGAAAAAATAGCAAATGCAGGAAGAGATTATACATTAAAACACTTTAGTAATGATGTTGGTGTATCTTCTTTAGTAGATTTAATGAAATATTCATTAAAATAATTATTTTGTTAATATTACACAATAGTAACTTGGAAAAAAGATATTGAGAAATTTTCTAATTTTCATGTATTTCATTTTAAATACACCATATCCCGATGCAACAAATGGTCCATGAATTATTTGAACAATTTTAAAATTATATTTAAGAAATAATTTTGCCCAATAAAATTTAGAAAAATAATATAACTCATGTATGAAACTAGGGTTTAATCCTAATGGATGGAAAAACAATCGTTTGAATTTAAATTCAACCGTATCATCATTGTTATTAAGATTATTTTTTGTTATGAATAATTCTTTTTTTTGATTAGATAGATGTAATCGTTTTAGAATAGATTTTGTGATATATTTTGGAATAAAAATATAATGCCAAAAGTTAGTCTGTATTGACCACCAACAAGATGGAACAATATGAATAATTAATCCATTTTTTTTAAGAACCCTTTCACTCTCATTTAATAGTAAATTTAGCTCTTTAATGTGTGGAATTACATTTGATGAAAAAATAATATCAAAAGTTTCATTGGGAAACTCGAGTTTTGCATTGTTAATTTTTTTTACATTAAAAAATTTAGGTGATTTTGGATTTATGTCAATTGATGTAACATCATGATGTAATTTTGAAAGATGATTTGCTTGATATCCATCACCTCCACCAATTTCTAAAATTTTAAGAGATTTTTTTGGAAAATAATTTAATATTATTTTTAACTCGTTATCCTTTAAAAAATGCGACCATGTCATAGTTATTCCTTACGTCTACTGATATTTTCTTTTATAAATTTTAAATCAAGTTTATTTTCAAATGTTCTCTTTTCTACATGTTTTATAATTTCATTTTTTAATTCTACTATTTCTTTAATTTCTTCATCAGTAAATTTCTCATTTTTTGATAATTTTAATAGCATTTCGTTTGATTTCAATTCTAACTTTAGATTAAATTGAGTATTTACTATGTGTCTACACAGATATGGATTAGTTTCTATATTAACATCGACTTCTGCTCTATGACCTGCTGTTTTTTTATAATGTGCATAACCAATCAAAGTCAACAATGGAACTCCGACACCTACAGTAATTACAATATACAACATAAAAGTAGGAAAGATACTGCTTAGGGCCGGTAATTTTTCTATGGCAAGATAATACGTAACAGTCAATGTGTTTATTGCAGCAAGTACAAAT
>Ga0308019_10001426_pt1 | contig 14516 bp, 17 predicted proteins | sample Neamet284_FD_203135 | JGI IMG/M metagenome (GOLD analysis project Ga0308019, IMG submission 203135) | Marine microbial communities from water near the shore, Antarctic Ocean - #284 | ecosystem: Environmental > Aquatic > Marine > Unclassified | place: Southern Ocean | collected 2014-10-01 | reverse complement strand
AAGAACCACTAAAGCGGTAAAACGAATTGGTTGCTCAAATCTTAAACAAATGATTGAAGATGATAAGTTAATAATAGAAGATTTAGATATCATCAGTGAGTTATCTACATTTATTATTAAAGGATCATCTTTTGAAGCTGACGACGGCTGCACTGATGATCTGGTGGCTTGTCTGTTCATATTTGCATGGACATGTGACCAAACATACTTCAAAGAATTGACTGATATGGATATTAGACATACTATGATGAGGGAACAACAGGACGCATTAGAACAAGATATGGCACCATTCGGATTTGTTGTTACTGGTTTAGAAGATGAAAATATTGGTGAAGTAATAGATGAATACGGAACAAGATGGAATCCTGTAGTCAGAGATTATGGTTCAAATTGGTAAAAAACTAAATGAATTCAATTAAATCATTATCTATTTTAATATAACAATTTGAACATAGTATGATAGAGATGCTTACTAAATGAAATATTTCTTTACGACTCTCATTACTGATGCCAACTCTCTTTGTTAATTTTCGTATTTCTGAATCATGGGGATGAAATTTGAGACATACAGTTTCACTTTCTCCACAATGTTGACAAGACTTGTTTGCTAAAAATTCGTTTAGTAAAACAAGTCTTTTTCGATAATTTCTGCGAGCCACTCTTTTAATGGTTTCGCTATACTTTTCATAATGTGCATTTGCCATGTAATTATTTATATGTTATAACACTTATAAAAGAGTGTTTTTGAGAATTGTTTTTTTATAAATATTATTGAAATAACAAAAAAACACTCTTATAAGAAGGAGTAACAATATGAGCTTTTTAGTTTCGCCTGGCGTACATGTCAGAGAGATTGATCTTACAAATGTAGTACCATCCGTACAAACTACAATTGGTGCGATTGCGAGTGCATTTGAAAAAGGTCCAGTATCTTCTGTAACATCAGTCAGTTCAGAAGAAGAATTGGTTGCAATTTTTGGTAAACCAAGTTCTACAAGTAATCAATTTGAAAATTGGTTTGCTGCAGCAAATTTCTTGCAGTATTCAAACCATCTTAAAGTGGTTCGCTGTGAATCAGCAGTTCTAAATGCTGGTGCAAATAGTGGCATTCTTATTCGTGATGATGACCATTATGAATCATCCTTCTCTACGGGACAAGGTTCGCATGGTGAGTGGGCTGCTCGTTCTGCCGGTACTTGGGGCAACTCAATCGGTGTTCAGATTTGTTCTACTGCAACAGGATACGAGCAAGTGGTTGCAACGGACAATCAGTTAGTTAACGGTGCTGCCTCGGCCGCTGCTACTACAATTACGGTTGATAACGCAGATGAGGCGGGAAATGCATTTAATGTAGGAGATATGATTTCTTTCTTTTCAGATACTTCGGCTACAGTGCCAGTTGATGAATTTAATGAGTATGAAGTAACAGCTATCAATACATCAACTAATGTATTAACAATTCGTCTAAAAGATGATCCAAATAGTGGTGGTTTGCAAAATGCTATTGCAGATAATTCGTATATAAGGCGGAAATGGAAATATCACGACTTGTTTGCAAATGCGCCTGGTACTTCTCAGTGGAATACTGATCACGGTGGCACTAATGATGAAATGCACATTGTTGTTTATGACACAACAGGTGCTATCACTGGATACGATGCTGATGTTGCTGGACAAAGAAGTTCTAGTGTTCTAGAAATCTTTGAAAGTGTGTCAAAAAGTTCAGCTGCTAGAACTTCTCAAGGTAGTAGCAACTACTATCCAGATGTGATTTTCAGACAATCAAATTACATCTACTGGACAGATCATATTTCTGGTGGTACAAACTGGGGTACAGATACAACTACTGCTTATACTTCAGTTATACCAATCACAATTGATTCACTTTCCGGTGGAACATCTGATCATGCTGTTTCTGCTGGTGAACTGACACTTGCATATGACAAGTTTGCCGATACAGAATTACATGACATCAATCTTGTACTTGGTGGTAAAGGTGGTGGTGCTGGTGATACAGCTGCTACTCAAGACACTCATGTAACAATGATTACAGACCTTGTTGAAATTCGTAAGGATTGTGTGGCATTTGTTTCTCCATATCGTTCTGCGACTGTTGGTGTTGCAACATCTGGGGCAACTTCTGCTAGGGCAATCAATAATGTAAAGACTGCATTTGATCTTTGCCCATCATCGTCTTATGTGGTATTTGATAGTTGTTACAAGTATATGTACGATAAGTACAATGATGTATATCGGCATGTTCCAATGAATGGCGATACTGCTGGACTTTGTGCATACACAGATGGTGTTGCTGATCCTTGGTTCTCTCCAGCTGGTTATAATCGGGGGAATGTAAGAGGTGCAATTAAATTGTCCTTCAATCCAGATAAGGCAGCCAGAGATATTCTTTATCAGGCAAGAGTTAATCCAGTAGTCAACTTCCCAGGCCAAGGTGTGGTTCTTTTTGGTGACAAAACTGCTCTTGCGAAACCAAGTGCGTTTGATAGGATTAACGTGCGTAGATTGTTCTTAGTTCTAGAAAAAGCAATCGCAACTGCTGCTAAGTACATGCTCTTTGAGTTCAACGATGAATTTTCACGGGCCCAGTTCCGTAATATGGTTGAACCTTTCTTGAGAGATGTTCAAGGTCGAAGAGGTATCCATGACTTTAAAGTTGTATGTGACAGCACAAATAACACAGGTGAGGTTATTGATAGAAACGAGTTTATTGGAGACATCTACATTAAACCCGCCAGATCAATTAACTTCATTACACTAAACTTTGTAGCAGTGCGAACTGGTGTATCGTTTAGTGAGGTAGGAGGTTAATCATGGCTGCAATAGATGACTTTAAAGCAAATCTAATCGGTGGCGGCGCTCGGGCCAATCAGTATCGGGTGACGGTTACTCCACCGCCAGGCATTGCAATCGGACTTGATGTTCGTAGAACTTCTTTTCTGGTGACTGCATCGAATCTTCCTGCTCAGACTTTGGCAGAAATTGCTATTCCTTTTCGTGGAAGATCAATTTATATTGCTGGAGACAGGAGTTTTGAGGAAAGTTGGACAACTACTTTCATCAATGATACGGACTTCATGATTCGTAATGCGATGGAAAGATGGTCTAATGGTATCAACGATCTTGCGGCAGGAACAGGTGTTATTGCTCCAGCTGATTATCAAACTGATCTAACTGTAGAACATTTGGATCGGGACGATACTGTTCTAAAGAGTTATATCTTTAGAAGTGCCTGGCCAACAACAATTAGTGCTATTGAACTTACAAATGAATCTGCTGATGCTATGGAGACTTTTGAAGTAACTTGGAGGTATCAACACTTTGAGGCTTCTGGGGTTAACTTCTAATTTATACCTACTAAATAGTATAACACAGTAGGAGATATTATGGCAGAACTTTTTGGGTTCAGTATACAAAGAGCAAATAAGGATTCGGGTGGGGAAAAAACATTCTCCACCCCAACTCCTGATGACGGCGCTATTGATGTTGCTGGTGGCGGTTTCTTTGGACAAGTTCTAGATACAGATGGTAGAGAACGAACCGATTTAGATTTAATTCGGCGGTATCGTGATATTGCTCAACATGCAGAGTGTGATACTGCTATTGATGATATCGTGAATGAAGGTATTGTTTCTAACCAAAGTGATCAAGCAGTATCAATATCTTTAGATCGTTTACCTTATCCAGATAAAATTAAAAGAAAAATCAGAGCAGAATTTGATGAAGTTTTGCGTCTTTTAAACTTTGAGCAAAAGGGCCATGATGTTTTTAGGCGATGGTATGTAGATGGTAGAATTTACTACCATAAAGTAATTGACGTTAAAAATCCAAGAAGGGGAATTACAGAATTAAGATATATTGATTCTATGAAAATCAAAAAAGTCAGAGAAGTTAAAAAGAATGTTGATTCCAAAACTGGAATTGAAATGACTGAAAAAATTGATGAATATTTTATATATAATGAAAAAGGTTTAGGTTCTTCTTCTGTGGGTGCGGCTGGCCAAGGTATAAAAATATCTAAAGATTCAATTTCTTATGTACCTTCTGGTTTGCTTGATGGTAATAGTGGTAGAGTAATTTCTTATTTAAATAAAGCTATAAAACCTGTAAATCAATTGCGTATGATTGAAGATGCGCTTGTTATCTATCGTATTTCAAGAGCCCCAGAACGCCGCATCTTTTATATTGATGTTGGTAATCTTCCAAAGATTAAAGCTGAACAGTATCTCAAAGATGTAATGAATCGTTATCGCAATAAGTTGGTGTATGATGCAAATACTGGTGAAATTCGTGACGATAGAAACCATATGAGTATGTTGGAAGATTTTTGGTTGCCTCGTCGTGAAGGTGGTAGAGGAACAGAAATTACAACATTACCTGGCGGTTCTAATCTTGGAGAGATTGATGATATTCAATATTTCCAAAAGAAATTATATCGTTCTCTTAATGTGCCAATTTCTCGTATGGAATCCGATGCTGGATTTAGTCTTGGCCGTTCAACAGAAATAACAAGAGATGAATTAAAATTTACGAAATTTGTACAACGAATTCGTAAGAAATTTTCTCCATTGTTTACAGATATTCTTAAAACACAACTCTTACTAAAAGGAATCATTGCTCCCGAAGATTGGCCTGAAATACAAGAACATATTCAATATGATTTTCTTGCTGATGGACACTTTGCAGAATTGAAAGATGCAGAACTTTTAGAGAATAGACTTAATCAGTTACAAACAGTTGAAGCTTATATTGGAACTTTCTTCAGTAAAGAATATGTGTTGAAGAAAGTATTGCGTATGAATGATACAGAAATTCAAGTGATGCGTGATCAAATTAAGAAAGAGACTGAACTTGATCCAATGGATGGTGGAATTGTTGTGCCAGATGGTGGTGACGGTATTCAAAGAATTCCAGTTGGGCCTGATGGTATGCCTATGGACCCAGCTGATAGTGCTGCTGATCGGGCCGACAAGGCTATGGGTCTAGACCCTGATGCACCAGAAGAGCCAGCTGGAGAAGAAGAACCTGTAGAAGATGATAAAGAATTTCATGTGAAGAAAGGGAAGAAATAATGAGTAGAGAATTTGTAGATTCGGTTGTATCAGGAAATAATATAGAAGCAGAAGCTGCTTTTAAAAGTTCAATTTCTACAAAGGTTGGCGATGCTCTTGAAATTAAAAGAAAAGAACATTCAAAAGCTTTTGTAAATAATGTTAGCCCAGAGGAAACTGATGTTGACGCTTGAAGAAGTGTATAGTTCAACCGTTATTGAAAAGGATGAGCATAGAAAATCTCGGCAGTACAAGAAATTGTCTCCGAAGATGAAGGATGCTATTGACCAAATTTTCGGAATTATGGATTCTAAACCTTCAGATTTCCTAAATACTTTCGAGAAAACTATAAAAGATGTATCAAAAAAGTTTAAGGTATCGGAAAAAGACCTGATGAATTATTTTGAAAAAGAAATGTTATCAATTTAGGAGTGGATAATGGCCATTGCAACACAGACATTAGTTGATTCGGACTTTGAAATTATCACAAAGCATACGATTACAGGAACAAACGGAACCGCATTAAAGGTAGTAGATGTTTCTGAAATTGCCGGTGCGGCTACCGCTCCTAGAGTATCAATCGTTGCTTGTCAGTGGACTGTTAGTTCAGTAACAGAGATTGAATGGGACGCTACATCAAATGTAACTGCACTTACATTAAATGGTAATGGTACATACAATGGTGGTGGCCAGTCTTTACCCTCACTTTCAAATAACGCTGGTAGCGGTATTACTGGTGACATCTATATAGAAAATGACAGCGCTTGCGTAGGTACTATTATTATAAAAATGAAAAAAGTATCTGGTTTCGATAATATCACATAAGGGATAATGTTATGCATACAGTAAAATTATTTTCGGAAGCAGTAGAAAATGTAGAATACATTTGCGAAGAAAAAGATGGTGGCAAGAAAACTTATAAAATTCGTGGTATTTTCATGCAAGCTGACATTAAAAACCGTAATGGTCGTGTTTATCCTATGGAAATTCTTCAGAACGAAGTTCAAAAATATAATAAGAATTTTATCAAAGAAAAACGTGCATTTGGTGAGCTTGGACATCCTGATGGGCCAACGGTCAATCTGGAGCGTGTCTCCCATATGATTACTTCTTTGACACCAGATGGTAAGAATTTCATTGGTGAGGCTAAGATTATGGCCACTCCTATGGGCGAAATAGTTAAAAATCTTATGGATGAGGGTGCTAAGTTAGGAGTTTCATCTAGAGGTATGGGTAGTTTGGACCAAAAAAATGGTGCTAATTATGTGAGAGATGACTTTTATCTTGCAACCGCTGCTGATATTGTTGCAGACCCTTCTGCACCAAATGCTTTCGTAGAAGGTATTATGGAAGGTAAAGAATGGGTTTGGAACAATGGAGCGTTAGTAGAAGCGGAACTTGTTGAGTTAAGGCGGAAATTTGATGTTAAAAAACATCAAAGGAATGCAAAAGTTGAGGCTTTAGAATTTGCTAAATTCCTCAAAAGATTATAATTTATAAATATAATAACACAAGGTAAGGAGACAAACCTATGTCCGAATTAGAACAGACAATTGAAGAACTTGAAGCGGAAGTTATGGCTGAACTTGAAGAAGCCGAAGACCACACAGAAAATGGTGTTGCTCCTGCTCTTGAAGAAGTTGATGAAAAAATTGCAGTCAACGAAGTGCAAGATACTGTTGAGTCTGTAGTTGATCTGGAGCAAAAAGATGCTCCTGAGAAACTTGCTGTTGGTGATGAAATCGCCCATGATGGCAAGGAACTTAAAGAGAACAAAAAGATGACCAAGGCACAGACTTTAGAGCAGATTGGTAAAATGAAGAAGGCAGACATTGAAGAAATGCTTGCTGCTCATGCTGCCAAACTTGATGAGGCTGATAGTGCTGCAACTGAAGAAGAGTTGCAGAAACTTGAAGACCAAAAGGCAGAGATTGATGAGAGAATTAAAAACATCTCTGTGAAAGAGGATATGGAAGCTCTGATGAGTTCTGAAGATTCTCTTTCTGAGGAATTCAAGGTTAAGGCCGCAACAATTTTTGAGGCCGCAGTAAAATCTAAGATTCGTTCAGAGATTGAACGGATTGATGAGGAAGTAAAATCTGAGAAAGAAACCGAAATGGAAACTTTCAAGGAAGAGATTGCAGAGAAGGTAGATACATATCTCAATTATGTTGTTGAGGAATGGACTAAAGAAAACGAGTTGGCAATCGAGCGTGGTTTAAAGGGTGAAATTGCAGAAGACTTTATTTCTGGGTTGAAACAGTTGTTTGAAGATCATTACATTGATGTTCCAGACGAAAAGTATGACGTTTTGGAAGCACAATCAGAGAAGATTTCCGAGCTAGAAGAGAAGTTGAATGAGGCAATTCAAAAGAGTGTTGACCTTACATCTTCTAATTCAACTCTAGTTCGTGAACAGGTTATTTCCGAAGTTTCTGAGGATTTGGCCGATACCGAAATTGAAAAGTTTAAATCACTAACTCAAGATGTTGATTTTGGGAATGAAGATTCTTTCCGTGAAAAACTTAATACACTGAAAGAAAGTTATTTCCCAAAAGTTAAAACATCTAATGATTTAGATATTGATGATGAAGATGGTAGCACCGCACAGGACGTTGATACGACAGATGCCATGAAAACGTATATGTCGGCAATCAGTCGTAATCAAAAGGCGAGTGCATAAAATATTATATTAACAGATGTAAATTAAAAGGAGAAACAAAATGTTTCAAACAGAACATCTACAAGAAAAGTGGCAGCCAGTCCTAGAACACCCCGATCTTCCACGGATTGAGGATTCTTATAAGCGGGCAGTTACCACTCTCATCTTAGAGAACCAAGAAAAAGCTATGAGAGAAGATCGTGGCTTTCTTGGAGAAGCTGCACCCGTCAACGCTATGTCTGGCGGGCAGATGGATACATGGGATCCCATTTTGATCTCATTGGTTCGTCGTGCGATGCCTAACCTGATTGCGTATGACGTATGTGGTGTGCAGCCAATGACTGGCCCAACGGGTCTGATCTTTGCGATGCGCTCCTCGTTCCTGTCGCAAGACGGTGCCGAGGCTTTGGTTGACGAAGCTATGCCTGGTCAAACCGGCGCATCGAACCAGAACGCTGCTGGTACTACCGGCGGTGGTGATGTTGGTGCAACCGAAACTAACCCAGCTGTTCTGAATGATAGTCCTTCTGCTGGTACTTATGTAAGTGCTACTGGTATGACAACTGCTCAGGGTGAAGCGCTGGGTGACACTTCCACAAATTCTTTTGGTCAAATGGCTTTCTCGATTGAGAAATCAACTGTTACTGCTGTATCCCGTGCCTTGAAGGCCGAGTACACAATGGAGTTGGCGCAAGACTTGAAGGCAATTCATGGTTTGGACGCCGAGACAGAACTTGCTAACATTCTTAGTTCTGAAATTCTTGCTGAAATTAACCGTGAAGTAGTTCGTTCCCTGTATGTCACCGCTGTTAAGGGTGCCCAGGTTAATACAACTACTGCTGGTATCTTCGATCTGGACACCGATTCTAATGGTCGTTGGTCCGTTGAGAAGTTTAAGGGTTTGATGTTTGCTATCGAGCGTGATGCCAATGCGATTGGTCAACAGACTCGTCGTGGTAAGGGTAACATGGTTATCGTTTCAGCTGATGTTGCTTCTGCACTTCAGATGGCTGGTGTTCTTGATTACACTCCTGCTCTCAGCAATAACCTAAATGTTGATGACACAACCACCACATTTGCTGGTGTTATGAATGGTCGTTACAAGGTGTATGTTGATCCATATTCCGCCAACGTAGCTGCTTCGCAGTACTATGTTGTTGGTTATAAGGGTACTTCTCCTTATGACGCCGGGTTCTTCTACTGCCCATACGTTCCCCTACAGATGGTTCGTGCGGTTGGTGAGAACTCCTTCCAGCCCAAGATTGGTTTCAAGACTCGTTACGGTCTTGCTGCTAATCCTTTCGCCGCCTCTGGTGCGGCAGCTGCAGCCGATTCGCCGAGTGCTACGGCCGCATTGACTGCGAATACCAACGCTTGGTATCGCCGGGTTAAAGTTACGAACTTGATGTAAAATCAAGAAGTATAGTAGAGTAAAACTTAGGGGGGAGCTTTTTTGCTCTCCCCTTTTTTTTATTATAAATAATCATATGGCAACATCACAATCACCACTCGCAAGGCAACCTGATCAGTTGGATTATGCAAGCCCAACTCAATTTCGTTTTGGTATTCATCAATTACCGAAAGTGGAATTCTTTACGGTAAGTGCAAATCTTCCTGGCATTTCTGCCGGTACTGTTAATCACGCAACTCCGTTTAAAGACATTCCAACTATGGGGGAAAAATTAACATATGAAAATTTATCTATATCTTTTATAGTAGATGAATATCTAGAAAATTATACCTCATTACATAATTGGATGGTAGGTATTGGGTTTCCAGAAAACAGAGAGCAATTTCGGACATTTAGAGATGTTACTTCAAAGACTCCAGCTAGTGGAGGCACTCCAACAGTAGATAGGATTGGAGCTGCAACTGCCGATAGATCATTATATTCAGATGCATTTCTTCAAATATTTTCCAATAAAAATAATCCGATTGTTGAAGTAAATTTTGAAAATGTATTTCCTGTTTCTTTAAGTGCATTAGATTTTACTCAAACTTCGACAGATGTAGAATACCTAGTTGCAACAGCTGAGTTTGCATATCAAATTTATAAAATAATATCATTATAAATAAGTATGAGCAGATAAGATATACTTTAACAGTTTTAAAACTTTAGTCTTAAATGACAATATATGCAAAGAAAGTAAATCAAAACTCTGTTCATTTTTTTGAAAGGTGAGGTTACTCAACTATATTTTATGAATTTAGAACAATTAAAAGAAGAATCAAGAAAAGACCTCATCATAGAGAACGAAGAACAGCTTGGTTCTGAATCTTTAAAAAATCAAAAAATTAAAACAAAGTATCTTGATCAAAGGTCAAGATTTCAATTACTGTTGCAAAAAGCTAATGGTGATTACCAACGAATGTACAGACAGAAATGGGAGTACTACGGTGGTAAGTCTGATGCTAAAGTTTATGTTGCAAAACCATTTGATCTAAAAGTTTTAAAAAATGATTTGGCCATGTATATTACTTCCGATGAAGAAGTTATTGCACTAGCAGATAAAATTGGTTATTTGGAAATCGTAATAAAATATCTTGAGGGGGTTATTAAGTCTATTGATAATCGTGGCTGGGATATCAAGAATGCAATTGAATGGAAAAAGTTTGAGGCAGGAATGATTTAATGTCCTGTGCTAAGTGCTGGATTCCACCAATTACTGATTATATTGGATTTTATGAAAATATAATACCTAATTCTGTTTGTGATAATATTATTGATCATGATTGGGGTATGAGAAAATCCACCTACTCAAATAATGAGGGCAAATCCAAAACAAGCAATGAACGTGTTAAAATGGATGAAGTATGGGTTATGAAAGATATGCCATATTATGACGATATTAAAAAGGGAGTTTTGAAAACCGTAAAAAAATATTCAAAACAGCATAAGAATTTTTCTTGTATTCATCATACAGATTTTAGAATTAACAAATATTCAGAGGGTGGATTTATGTCTGAACATGTAGATAATATACATCACAGTCATGGCCAACAATATGGATATCCACAAGTTTCGATTTTACTATACTTAAACAATAATTATGAAGGTGGTGAATTTTTTGTAGCTGAAGAAATGTTTCTGCCGGAAAAGGGTTCAGCGATAATTTTTCCTTCTAATTTTATGTATCCACATGAAGCAAAGGCTGTAACCAAAGGAACACGATGGAGCATAGTATCATGGTTGATGTAAAAATGCACGAATGTTTTCCTACTATGATATCAGAGTTTTCTTATCATCCTGATAAATTGTCACAAAAACAAATGGTAGGATATATTAAAGAAGTTAAAAAAAATCACAAATTTCATACAGATGATACATTATATAACATGTCATACTATGCAGATTTAAGAGATACTATTTTAGTTGCCAATGAAAATCATTTGAAAAAATTAGATTACAAATATGATCATTTAGAAATTACTGGCATGTGGGCAAATTGTTTATTTGGTGGAGATTCACATGCTCCACATACACATTCTAATAATTTTTTATCAGGAGTATATTATCTAGAGGCCGGAGAAAATACTTCCAATATACAATTTTTTGATCCGAGGCCTCAAGCAAGTGTTTTACAACCAAGGAATAATTCAAATAGAATGAATTCTTCTATGTTACAATTTAATTCTATAAAGGGGTTCGGGTATATTTTTCCTTCATGGTTGCAACATTGGGTTCCTACTACAACAGAAGAACGTATAAGTATATCATGGAATATTATATTGAGGGGCGACTACGGAGAGTCTGGCACTTTACAAAATGCTCGTATCTAAAAAAAATGAAGTATATCTACAAATTACTAACATATCTTCCAGTGAAAGTGCTGAGCTATCTGATTTCTTCACCTTCGAAGTGCCAGGATTTAAGTTCATGCCCGCATACCGCAATAGAATTTGGGATGGAAAAATACGTTTATTCTCTCCCGCCACAGGTGAAATATATGTGGGCCTGTTATCGTATATAAAAAATTACTGTCAAAAAAATAAGATTAAATGTGATATTGAAGAAGGATTAGAAGATGAGCGGAATATTGTACGTCAGGTTGTTGGAGGCTTTATCAAAAGTCTCAAACCAAAGTCACAGGGGAAATCCCTTAAAATCCGTGATTACCAAATTGATGCCGTACACCATGCGATTGCCAGAAATCGTGCTTTACTCGTTTCTCCTACTGCTAGTGGTAAGTCTTTAATAATATATGCGTTAGTTCGTTATTATCATATGATGGGGCTCAAGACTTTGATTTTAGTCCCTACTACTTCTCTTGTTGAACAAATGTATTCTGACTTTGAAGATTATGGTTGGAGTCCTGGCACATACTGCCAAAAAATATATCAAGGTCATGACAGAAAAGTAACCAAGGATGTTGTGATATCGACCTGGCAGTCTATCTATAAAATGCCAAAGAAATATTTTGAATCGTTTGGTTGTGTGATTGGAGATGAAGCTCACTTATTTAAAGCAAAATCTCTAACAGGTATAATGACTAAGTTACATCAATGTAAGTACAGGTTCGGTCTTACAGGGACGCTGGATGGTACTCAGACGCATAGACTTGTACTAGAGGGACTATTTGGTGCAGTTGAAAATGTAACAACAACAAAGGAGTTGATGGATAAAAAAACATTAGCTGATTTGCAAATTAAATGTATAGTATTAAATCATCCAACTATAAGAGAGAAAATGACATATATTGAAGAACTTCAATATTTGGTTACGAATAGCGTTAGGAATAAATTCATTGTTGATTTGTGTCGCAATATTCCTGGCAATACATTATGTTTATTTCAACTTGTAGAGAAGCATGGGCAAATATTATATGATCAAGCAAAAGATGAAATTAAAGATCGTAAAATATTTTTTATTTATGGGGGCGTTGATACAAAAACAAGAGAAGATATTAGGAGTATAGTAGAAGATGAAAAAGATTCTATTATCATTGCGAGCTACGGCACCTTTTCTACTGGTATTAATATTAGGAATATCAACAACATCGTGTTCGCTTCACCATCTAAATCTAAAATTAGAGTGTTACAGTCGATTGGCCGGGGACTGCGTATTAGTGAAAATAAAAATTCCATTTTAGTTTTTGATATAGCTGATGATATATCATATAATGAAAGAAGAAACTTTACACTTACACATTTTACAGAACGGATTCAAATTTATAATGAACAACAGTTTAAGTATGAAATAAGTAAGGTAAATCTAAGATAGTTATTTCGTTTGTGGATTATTATAAATATATAGATAATTAGAAAGGTATGGAAGGTATGGACACAATTACATCATATAAAGTTATAAAATTGACAAATGGAGAAGAAATTGTTTGTCAATTGGGTGATGATATTGATAATGGTGAATATAAAATTAATTTTCCACTCAAAATGAAAGTTTATTCAATGCCGACAAAGGAAGGTGTTGTTGATTCTTTAAATCTTAGTCGTTGGATTGGGCCCTACACAGAACAATCTAATTTTTCAATAAAAACTGACCATGTAATATTAGTTGCTGATGCATCACCTGGCTTGTCTAGATATTATGAGCATGTAATTAATGAAATTAAACAATTAGATACTCCAGAAAAAAGATCAACTTTAGATGATATTGTAGACGAAGATGTATATGATGAATTATTAGAAGAACTTGAATCAGATAACAATACTATTCATTAACGGGACTACATAGCCTATTATACACACTTTTTTTACTTTGTCAATTCCCTTTTGTTCCTTGACATTATAGTTATTATAATGTATGATGTAATAATAGTAAATTGTTTAAGGAGTTATTATGACTAAAACAAAAAAGGCAAAGAGCGTACATTACGTTGACAATAAAGAATTTCTAAAGGCTATGGTTGAGTTTAAAGAAAAATGTAAAGTTGCTATAGAGAATGAAAAAGAACAACCACCAGTATCTAATTATATTGGAGAGTGTTTTCTTAAAATAGCAACACATCTTTCTTATCGCCCTAATTTTATTAATTACACATACAGAGATGATATGATATCTGATGGCATTGAAAATTGCTTGCAGTATGTTGCAAACTTTAATCCAGAGAAATCAAATAATCCATTTGCATATTTTACTCAAATTATATATTATGCATTTCTTAGAAGGATTGCAAAAGAGAAAAAGCAAACTCATGTCAAAAATAAAATGATAGAAAATTCTCAATATACATCTTGGGTAACAATGGATGGCGATGATTCATCATATTCTGTATTAGGATTTGATCCTAATGTCATGCTTCCAGATGAAGATGTATATAAACCAAAAAAGAAAGTGACGCCTAAGTCAAAAGGCCTTGAAACTTTTATGGAAGAAGATATCGATAAAGTAGCTGAAAGAGGAATTGAATAATTGAAGATAGCAATTGTTACTGACACTCATTTTGGTGCAAGAAATGACAATCTAAATTTCAACGAATACTTCTTTAAATTTTATGAAAACATTTTCTTTCCTACATTAAAGGAAAGAGGCATTACAACATGTATTCATATGGGAGATGTTGTTGATCGGCGTAAGTATATAAGCTATCGTATTGCCCATGATTTCCGTAGTCGCTTTATTGATAAGTTTAAGGAGATGGGTATTGATTTGCATATTATTATTGGCAATCATGATACTTACTATAGGAATACCAATGAAGTAAATTCTATGGAAGAATTGGTAGGTTCTGATAATTTCAATATTTATTCTAGCCCAGAAGTTGTAGAGTTTGATGGTACTCCCATTCAGTTCATGCCTTGGATTAATGCCAATAATTATGATGAGT
>Ga0308019_10001425_pt1 | contig 14525 bp, 11 predicted proteins | sample Neamet284_FD_203135 | JGI IMG/M metagenome (GOLD analysis project Ga0308019, IMG submission 203135) | Marine microbial communities from water near the shore, Antarctic Ocean - #284 | ecosystem: Environmental > Aquatic > Marine > Unclassified | place: Southern Ocean | collected 2014-10-01 | reverse complement strand
AGGATAAAGATAAGCCGCGACAAGTTAATTGGAGAATTTATGCCAAACGTTCTATTCTTTGCGCTGGCGCAATTGAAAGATCAATAGCTTTTGGAAACAATGACCGTCCAGGAATAATGCTTGCAAGCGCAGTTAGGTCCTATGCAAATAGGTTTGCAGTTGCTACAGGCGATAAAGTTTCAGTCTATACAAATAATGATGATGGTTGGAGTACAGCAAGAGACTTAGTTTCAAAGAATGTAAGGGTTGTAGCTGTAATTGATTCTCGTTCAATTAATCCAGTATTAAGAGTTCCAGGTGCTGAAATTTTTATGGGCGTTGATGTTGTGGATACCTCAGGTCGAAGAGCAATTAAATCGATAAAGCTCTCCAATGGTAAAACAATAGATACTGATTGTCTAGCTGTTTCAGGTGGATGGAATCCAAACTTACATTTAACTTGTCATCACCGCGGGATTCCAAAGTGGAGCGAAGAAATTGCATCTTTCATTCCAGATGAGTCAAATCCTCCTGGTATGTCAGTTGCGGGAAGAGCTAAAGGAACAATGGTCTTGTCTGATGCAATTATCGAAGGCCATAATGTGGGTTCATCTGTCGCTTTAGATCTTGGCTATAGTGTTAAAAAAATAGATCCAGCTGAAACTCCTTCAGTTTCATATAGCGTAACTGCAAACTGGGGCGTTCCAAGTGGAAAAAATCGTGCTTGGGTTGACCTTCAAAACGACGTTACTGCAAAAGATATTAAGCTTGCAAACCAAGAGGGATTTAAATCAGTTGAACATGTTAAGCGTTATACAACTTTAGGTATGGCTACAGACCAAGGTAAAACTGCTAATGTTCTTGGAATTGGTATTATGGCTGATAATATGGGCCAAACCATGGAAGAGACTGGGACTACGATATTTAGGCCTCCATATTCTCCAGTTGCAATTGGAGCATTTGCTGGAAGAAGGCGTGGAATGGAGTTTTATCCAACACGGTATACTCCAAGTCATAAATGGTCTGTTGAGCAGGATGCTATCTTTGTAGAGGTTGGAATGTGGTATCGCTCTCAATGGTTCCCATTACCAGGAGAAACCCATTGGCGTGAATCTGTTGATCGTGAGGTAAAACAAACAAGAGCATCGGTTGGTATTTGTGATGTGACTACTCTTGGCAAGATTGATATTAAAGGCGCTGACGTTTCAGAGTTCCTTAATAAAGTCTATGTAAATGCTTTTGCAAAAGTACCAGTAGGTAAAACTCGTTATGGCTTGATGCTGCGTGAAGATGGGATGGTAATGGATGATGGAACAACTGCAAGGCTTTCTGAAAATCATTTTGTAATGACTACTACTACTGCCAATGCTGTAAACGTTTATCGCCATTTACAATTTTGTCATCAATGCTTATGGCCTGATCTAGATGTTCACATGATCTCAGTTACGGAGCAGTTTGCACAGTATGCAGTTGCTGGTCCAAACTCGCGTAAATTGCTTCAAAAAGTTATTGATTCTGATTGTGATATCTCAAATGAAGCTTTCCCTTATATGGGTGCTGGTGAGATTACAATTTGTGGCGGAATACCCGCAAGACTTTTTAGAATTTCATTTTCAGGCGAACTGGCGTACGAAATTGCTGTTCAAACTCGCTATGGTGATTCACTCATGAGGGCTCTTATGGAAGCTGGTAAAGAGTTTAATGTCGTGCCTTATGGGACTGAAGCTTTAGGCGTAATGCGAATTGAAAAAGGCCATGCTGCTGGTCCAGAGCTTAATGGCCAAACTAGCGCCTATGATTTAGGAATGGGTGGGATGATTTCTGGCAAGAAAGACTTTATAGGTTATAAACTTGGAATGCGTGAAGACCTTCTTCGTGACGATCGTATGCAGATGGTTGGTTTTAAGCCAGTTAATACTCAAGATCTTCTTCAAGCAGGATCACATCTTCTTAATTTAAGAGATAAACCATCAACTGAAACAGATCAGGGCTGGATTTCATCTTGTATTTATTCACCAATATTAGGCCATTATATTGGTATTGGTTTTATTAAGAGTGGACATAGCCGTAAAGGCGAATTTGTTCGAGCAGTTGATTTAGTGAGAGGTAATGATATTGAGGTTGAGATATGCAGCCCTCACTTTGTTGATCCAGAAGGAGAACGTTTACGTGTCTGATTATGAATTAGTAGTAGAGTCCGCACTTGATGGTGTTGAGCATGAGTTTGAGGGAGTAACTGTCTCAGAAGTTGTTGGCAAGTCATTAGTTATGGTTGCATTACCAAAGTCAAAATTTAAAGAGATTGAGTCATCAATGACAAAGTCTTGTGGCTTATCGTTGCCTGAAATGGAACATTCATCTCAATCTAATGATTCCTCCATAACGCTTTGGCGTTTACAAAAAAACCAAGTTCTAGCTTATTTTTCTTATGAAGGGAATGATGCAGAAGCAAATATTGCAAACAGATTAAATGCTCCTGCTTACTATACTGATCAATCAGATACATGGGCGATGATAAGAGTTAGTGGGCCAAGAAGTAGGGATGTTTTGGAGCGAATTTGTCCAATTGATCTAAGTAAAAATGTATTTTCTGTTGGTAATGTCTCTAGAACTATCATGGAGCATATAGGAACTATAGTTTATAGAGATGATGATGACTCTTATGTTCTTCTAACAATGCGATCTTTCGGAGTTTCAATGCTGCATGCTATTGAAGTATCAGCGAAGAATGTTTTGTAATTAAAAAAACTAAAGCCTTAGTTTTGAAACAATTTAACATTACGACAAATAATTTCTAATCCTTTTTTGAGGACTATTTCATCTTTTGCATAGTTTATTCTAATACATTGATGCTTATGATCCCACTCATCATCAAGACCAATAAAAAAATCATGTCCAGGAACTATGAAAACATTTTCAGCTTTAAGATTATTGTAAAGCTGTTCAGAAGTTATTGACAAATTTGGAAACCAAAGCCACATAAAAAATGCACCTTCAAGTTTATGAAGATAAACATCTACATCGATAAAAATACTATTAAAGAGTCTTACGGCCATTAGTGCTTTTTCTTGATAGAAAGGTTTTATAACATTATCACAAAGTGTCAATAGTTCATTATCCTTTATCATTCTGGTCAGTAAACTTGGTCCGACACTACTAGGCGCTAGAACCATAATTCCACTAATCCTGCTTAAAGCTTCAATACTTTCATGATTAGCAATAACTACCCCAGTTCTAAGTCCTGGAAGACCAAGCTTTGATAGTGACATGCATAAAATCATGTTGTCATTCCAATTCAATGTTGCTTCGGTATAAACAGCACCTGGAAATGGCTGGCCATAAGCATTATCAATAATTAATGGAACTCCATACTCTTCTGAAATTAAATTTAATTTACTTAGCTCATTATCTGTAATAACGTTTCCAGTAGGATTTGTGGGACGCGAAATACAAATGGCACCAATATTGCCAGAATTCATAGTATTTATTAATTTTTCAAAATTAATTTTATATTTAAATTGTTTATCATTCAGTATGTTTATTTCAGGTTTTATTGAAATGAACATATCTTCAGAAATGCCCTGGTCTGCATAACCAATGTATTCGGGTACTATTGGGAATAGAATTTTTTTGTGTGATCCATCTTCCATCTCTCCTGCAAATAAATTAAAGAGACTAAAAAAACTGCTTTGAGAGCCATTTGTAATTACTATATTTTTTTCATCTAAAGACCATTCATGGTTATTATTGAACATTGTTACTAGTTCTCTAATAAACTCTTCATTGCCTTGAGGGCCATCATATAAACCAATCATTTGATCAACATCAGAACTACTAATAAGTTTTTCTAGTTCAGATACAAATTTATCATTTGCTGCTGGAATAATAGCTGGATTACCACCTCCTAACATTAGTATATTTGGATTATTGTTATTATTAGCGCTTCCAAGATCAGACATCAATTGAGTAATACCGCTTTCTTTAGAAAACTTTTTGCCAAACTTTGAGAAGTTTCTTGAGGTCATTTTATTTATCCTTTGTTTTTAAAATTTTAGCTCAAAAGCCTTCTTTAGCAGTTACTAATTTTTTTCTGAAGTTGTTCGTTAATTTGCTAAATTACTAAATAAAATTATCTTTCAAAAGTATAAGTTAAGTTTCTAAGCGGTAACGATTTCCTGGATGTGTTAATCGGCTATAGGTGACAGGTATATTATCACTCCATGTCACTCTAGAAATTAAGATGCAGGGCATTTGAGGTTCAATTTGTAAGTATTTTGCAGTGATTTTATCTGCAGCAATAGCTTCAACAATATGCTGTGCCCCAGAGAGGGGTAGTATTTTTTTTAGATAGTGATTTGCTGTTACTTTACTAAGATCAATATCTAAATACTCAGGAGCAGACTCTTTATTTATATAGCGCTCCTCTAATTGTATAGGTTGATCATTTTCAAAATGTAAAACTAGTGAATAAAATATGTGAGACTCAGAGTTGAGGCTCAGGTGATGGCAGGCCTGTAATGGCGCAATAATCTCTTTTTGTTGAAGAGCTATAGAGTGGAAGCGATTTCCACGTGACTTAACCTCTTTAGCAATATCTCTAATTTGTAAGGCAGATTTAATTGGTTTATTTTCATTAACAAAAGTGCCTAAACCTTGAATCCGATACAACACGCCTTCTTCAGTCAGTTCTCTTAGAGCTCTATTGGCTGTCATTCGACTAACACCAAACTGCTCACAAAGTTTGTTTTCAGATGGTACTTGGCTGTGTTCAAGCCATTGTTGGCTATTTATACCTTCAATAATGTGACGTTTTAAGGCTTGATAATGGGGAATATTTTCTTGCATATTTCTATTATACGCAACTCTAAAAAAATTGATTGTCTATACTTGTATATACAAGTATACTTTTAGTACATATAGATAATTTAACAATAGGCACAATTATGATTAAAGCACCACATGGTAATAAATTAAGCTGTAAGGGATGGCATCAAGAGGCCGCTATGCGTATGTTGATGAATAATTTAGATCCTGACGTAGCAGAGCACCCAGAAGACCTTATTGTGTATGGAGGTAATGGAAAAGCTGCTCGTAATTGGGATTGTTATCATAAAATTATATCTACATTACAACGACTAGAAAATGATGAAACACTTTTAATTCAGTCGGGTAAGCCTGTTGGCGTTTTTAGAACGCATGAAGAGTCACCTCGAGTTATTATTGCAAACTCACATCTTGTACCTAGATGGGGAACTTGGGATAAGTTTAGAGAATATGAGCAAGCTGGCTTAACTATGTATGGACAAATGACTGCTGGCTCATGGATATATATTGGTTCTCAAGGTATTTTACAAGGTACTTATGAAACCTTTGCTGAATGCGCTAAACAAAATTTTGGTGGTGAGTTGGTTGGTCGATTAATCGTAACAGCAGGTCTTGGTGGTATGGGTGGAGCTCAACCATTGGCTGCAACCATGAATGGCGCTTCTTGCCTAGCAATTGAAATTGATGAATCTCGCGCACAGAAGCGTTTAGAGAAAGGCTATGTTGATGAAATATGCTACAACCTTGATGAGGCATTAGAAAAAGTACTTAAAGCGAAAGAGCAAAAACAGCCTTTATCAGTAGCTATTGTTGCCAATGTTGCAGATGTATTACCTGAAATGTTAAAACGAGGCATTATTCCTGATGTCTTGACAGATCAAACATCAGCTCATGATTTGCTGTTGGGGTATCTTCCATCGGGTTATAACGTTAAAGAGTCTGAAGTTTTTCGTACTAAAGATCCAAAAGGTTATCAAGAGGCTGTATTGGATTCGATGCAAGTTCATATAGGTGCGATGCTAGAGATGCAAAAACAAGGTGCTATTACTTTTGATTATGGTAATAACATACGCGGTCAAGTTGCTGATCATCGTGGAATGCATGAGGCTTTTGATATTAAAGGTTTTGTACCACTCTACATTCGTCCATTGTTTTGTGAGGGCTCTGGGCCTTTTAGATGGGCTGCACTCTCAGGTGACCCTAAAGATATTCAAGTTACTGATAAGGCTATTTTAGAGACTTTTCCTCAAAATGAGTCTCTCGCTAAGTGGATTCATAAGGCGCAAAATCAAATTCAATTTCAAGGTCTTCCTGCAAGGATTTGTTGGCTTAAGTATGGAGAGCGTGAAGAAATGGGGCTTAAATTTAATTGGTTAGTTAAAAAAGGGAAGGTTGCTGCACCAATTGTAATTGGAAGGGATCATCTAGATTGTGGATCAGTTGCGTCACCAAATCGAGAAACAGAAGGCATGAAAGATGGTTCAGATGCTATTGCAGATTGGCCACTACTTAATGCCATGCTAAATACTGCTTGCGGTGCTAGCTGGGTTTCTATTCACCATGGTGGCGGTGTAGGTATTGGTTATTCAATACACTCAGGAATGGTAAGTGTTGCGGACGGAACTGCAATGGCTGATCGCCGACTATCTCGAGTTCTTTCAGCAGATCCAGGAACTGGTGTGATGCGTCATGCAGATGCAGGTTATGATGTTGCTATTAAAACTGCAAAAACCAAGGGCGTTGATTTGCCAATGATAGGGTGAAAAATTGATTACTTTAGATAATATTTACCAAGACCTTGAGCGAACAATTGATTCGCTATACCATGATAAGAGTGCCTTAGAAAAATCACGCGCTATAGTTGATCGAGTTCTTGATGATGGTAATAGTTATTATGGAATAAATACTGGGTTTGGTTTTTTAGCAAATAAAAAAATTGACCCAGAGCAGCTAGAAAAATTACAGCATAACTTGTTATTAAGTCACGCTGTTGGTCTTGGGGATTCAATACCAAAAAATATTACGCGATTAATGTTACAACTTAAAATTGTTGCCCTTAGTTTGGGTTATTCAGGTGTCTCAGTAGAGGTTGTAGAGCGTCTCATGCTATTTTTGAAAAATGACTGGATACCAGTTGTACCTAGCAAAGGCAGTTTAGGTGCTTCTGGAGATTTAGCTCCTTTGGCGCATTTAGCTTTACCATTATTAGGAAAGGGCTACTTTTGGAGCTCTGAAGACAACGAGCCACTTAGAGCAAAAACTGTCCTTAAAGCTGCAAATATAGAGCCAATTAATCTTAAGGCAAAGGATGGTCTCGCACTTATTAATGGCACTCAAATGATGACAGCGTATGGTGCTCATATTTTGGAGAGAGCTAATAGCTTATTAAAAAATGCTGATATTTTAGCGGCTATTTCTTTAGAAGCATTAATGGGAAGTGCTCGTCCTTTTGATGAGCGCATTCAAGCTATAAGGCCGCATCCAGGGCAAAAGGCTGTAGCTTCCAATATTCGCCTACTGTTAACCGATTCAGCAATATTGGAGAGTCATAAAAATTGTGATAAAGTTCAAGATCCTTATTCACTTCGCTGTATTCCTCAAGTGCATGGGGCTACTCGTGATTTATTAGAGTATGCATCTGGAGTAATTGAGCGAGAACTTAATTCGGTAACGGACAATCCTTTAGTTTTTAGTGATGGTGATATTATCAGTGGAGGTAATTTTCATGGACAGCCATTAGCTCTAGCTATGGATTCTGCGGCTATTGCAATAGCTGAGATTGCTAGTATTGCAGAGCGTCGAATTTATTTATTATTACGCGGTCTTGATGGCCTCCCAACTGTATTAGTAAATGATTCTGGTATCAATTCTGGCTTTATGATTCCGCAATATACAGCTGCCTCATTAGTTTCACATAACAAGGTGCTTTGTCATCCTGCATCTGTTGATTCTATTCCCTCTTGTTTGGGACAAGAAGATCATGTGAGTATGGGAAGTATTTCTGCTATTAAGCTATTAGAGGTATTAAATAATGTTGAGCAAGTATTGGCAATTGAAGCTTTTACTGCAGCTCAGGCACTCGATTTTCGTAAACCTTTAAAGGCTGGTAGAGGCGTTGAAGCAGCACATCAAGAGATTCGTAAGAGAGTATCCCATAAAGATGCAGATGAGTTTTTTGGAGATGATATTGATGCTTGTATTGATATGCTTAGAGGCAATCATATTCTTAAAGAGGTTGAAAAACAGATAGGCAAACTTCAATGAATCGGATTGAAAATATTACTATAGCGCAATGCTTAGATCAAGGTGTTCAAGCTGATATTCATTTACTTGAAAATGCCACAGTTGTCTGGCAAGAAGATACTATTATTTGGGTTGGAAAAACAAAAGAGATGCCAGAGCAATACGAACATAGCAACATTGTCTTTCATACTGGAGGTTTTTTAGTTCCAGGATTGATTGATTGCCATACTCATTTAGCTTTTGGTGGCTGGCGTGCAGATGAGTTTGGAGAGCGAGTTTCTGGTACTCCTTATGCTGAAATTACTAAGAGAGGTGGCGGCATTTCATCAACAGTTGCTGATACACGCGCAGCCAGTAAAGAGGAATTAATTGAAAAAGCCAATGGGTTTTTAATTGAAATGGCAGCTTTAGGAGTGACAACGGTTGAATGTAAAAGTGGCTATGGACTTAATGTTGATGATGAATTTAAAATTTTAAGTGTTTATGATGATCTAAAAAAAATTACCCCTTTAACATTAATTTCGACATTTTTAGGTGCGCATTTAGTTCCAAAAGAAACACCAAGAGTGGATTATTGTCGTATGATAATTGAAGAAATGATTCCTAAAATTTCAGAGCATAAATTAGCAGAATTTTGCGATATTTTTATTGATGATCATGCCTTTAGTCAAGCCGAGGCCCGACCAATTATAGAATCTGCCAAAGCACATGGTTTAAAAATAAAACTGCATGTAGATCAACTTAGTGGAGATGGTGGTGCTGAATTTGCAGCTGATTGTGGAGCCTTCTCAGCTGATCATTTGGAATATGTCTCTGAAGAGGGCATCAAAGCACTAAAAAAATCAGGCACCATTGCTGTTACCCTTCCTTTAGCAAGTCTTTATACCTTTCAAAAATCACTTGATGCAAGAATGCTTATTGATGCTGGAGTAGAGGTTGCTTTGGCAACAGATTTTAATCCAGGCTCAGCGCCAAGTAATCACTTACCATTAGCTATGATGTTGGGTTGTACGCTTAACCATATGAGCCCTAAAGAAACACTAAAGGCAGCAACTCTTTATGCTGCTAAAGCTTTAGATAAGGCTGATAAAATTGGCTCTATAGAAGTTGGAAAGCGCGCAGATTTTGCATTAATAGGCGCACCATCAATTGAGCATTGGATGTATCATTTCAAAGCTAATGCTAATTGTTTGACGGTTAAAAATGGACATATCATTTATCAACAGTAATACCATTAAAAGGGATTTTTAGATGAAAAACTGGAAATTTAAAGGATTGTATCTTAAGAAGGGATGGATTTCACCTGCTTTTGTCAGTACTGATGATGATGGCAAAATTTTAAGTATTGACTCTGAATCTTTTTTAAAAGTTGATGAATCTGTTGATGGTTACGCAATTGCTCCTATCCCTAACGCTCATTCACATGCCTTTCAGTATGTGATGGCGGGTCTGACTGAGAATATTCCAAAAGGACATCAGGGAGATAACTTCTGGTCTTGGCGTGAGCGAATGTATGCAATTGCAGACCAAGTTAGCCCTGAACAAATGGAAGTTATTGCTTCAATGCTTTACTCTGAAATGTTAAGGTTAGGATACGATCAAGTAGTGGAATTTCACTATTTAAATAAGGATTCAAATGGGCGGGCCTATAATAATCCAAATGAAATGGCTGAGCGATTAATAAGCGCTGCAAAACGAGTGGGTATGAAAATTACCATGGCTCCTGTTTACTACCGTACAGCAGGCTTTAATCAAGGCCCTTCTGAAGCGCAGAGGCGCTTTCAATATGAGTCAACGGATGCTTATTTTTCTCAGATTGAGGATTTAAAAAGCAAGTATGAACATGATTCTGAAGTCAAAATTGGTTATGGACAGCATTCTCTGAGGGCAGCCAACATCGAGGAGACTAAGGAAATTTTTGCTTATAGTTCAGAAATGCCTTGTCATATTCATATTTCAGAGCAAACTCAGGAAGTTGAGGGCTCTTTAAAGCATCTTGGTGCTCGTCCAGTTGAGTGGTTAGCTAATGAAGTAGGTATGGGCCAAAATACTAATTTAATCCACAGTACCCATATAACTGAGAATGAAATGCAAAGCATAATTAGAGCAAAAGCTAATGTGGTGATTTGCCCAAGTACTGAGGGTAATTTGGGTGATGGATATTTCCCAATTTCAGATTTTATTGAGGCAGGAGGTCGTTGGTGTATTGGCTCTGATTCTCACATTGGTATTAATCCTTTTGAAGATTTAAGATTGTTAGATTATGGCCAGCGAATGAGTAAGCAGAAACGAAATATTATGCTTAATGGTAAGCCAGGTGATAGTGCTGCAATTTCTTATGATACTGTCTTTGATAATGGCCATTTGGCTGCTGGTGAGAGTAAAAATGATTATTTTCAAGTGGGAGATGATCTAGATGTGTTAATTATTAATTCTCAATCGCCTTTAATGACCCGAGATACAAATGATGGAAGGTTGGCAACAATTGTCTATGCACTCGATAATTCTGCTATTTATGGTCGACTAAAGTCTGGTGAATGGTTGGTTAAGAAGGGTGTTCACATCATTCATGACGAAATTACTCAAGATTTTAGCAAAACTGTAAATGACATTAATTAATTCTGAGTCATTAGCATATGATCAGATTTATTATGAAAATTAGCTTGAAGTTTTTTATTTTGAGATAAGAGCTCTCAATGCCCATAAGAAATCATGATGAAGCCATTTAAAATATATTCACCTCAGAGTTTTCAGACGCTCCCCTGGAGAAATGGTTTAGGCTCAACTGTTGAACTATTGGCTGAAACCCCAAATAAAAATGAGGCCTTTTCTTGGCGCTTAAGTATTGCATCAGTTGCCAACGATGGCCCTTTTTCTGATTTCAGTGGTTATGATCGTACTTTGTTATTACTCGAAGGCTCTGGGATAACTCTCAATAAGCCTAATGGAGTCTTTAAAGTGCTAAATTCATCACTTGATTATGCAAATTTTAAAGGTGAGGATTTGATTGACGCCACTCTTCATGATGGCCCTATTAAAGATTTTAATATTATGACTTTACGCTCAATTTGTACCTCAAGTGTCACAGCTATTGATGAAACTAGCGAGTCTTTACTTAATATTAATGCTGATAAATTACTAGTGTACAGTATCAAGCCAGTCAATATTCAAATTGGGTTAGAGGCAAGTATTAGTCTTGAGGCCAATCATTTGTTGCAATTTAATTACTATATAAACAATACAATGACATTAGATAAAACTCAGGCAATTGTGATTCAAATTAACTACAATAAATAAGATATCAATTTGTTTATTTTGTTTCTACCCCTTCTTGTAATGCGCCATATAATTAACGCTTACATCATCACCTAGTTTGTATTTTTTAGTAATTGGGTTGTAAGTCATTCCAATCATTGAGCTAATTGATAAATCGCAAGTTCGAGCCCAACCATCAATCTCACTTGGGCGTATAAACTTCTCGTAGTTATGAGTCCCCTTAGGTAGGAGATTTAAAATATATTCTGCACCAACTATTGCAAAGAAATATGCTTTTGGATTTCTATTTATTGTTGAGAAAAAAACCCTTCCATTTGACTTAACTAATTTAGAGCAAGCTTCAATAACTAATGATGGGTCTGGAACATGCTCTAGCATTTCAAGACATGCTATGACATCAAAAGACTCTTGTTCAGATTCTACTAATTCTTCTGCAGATATAAACTTATAGTCAATATCAAGGCCAGACTCCAGCAAATGAAGTTTAGCAACTTCAAGGCCTGCTTCAGCTAGATCAATACCAACCACAGTAGCTCCTTCAAGGGCTAAGGATTCACTTAAAATACCACCACCACAGCCTATGTCAAGAATACGCTTTCCTTGGAGGGAGCCTCCACATTGTTCTTTGATGTAGTTAAGACGAAGTGGATTAATGTCATGTAAAGGTTTGAATTCTGAGTTTTTGTCCCACCAGCGCGCTGCTAGTAATGCAAATTTTTCTACTTCGTCTTTATCAACGTTAGAATTCATAGTTCTTTAACAAATTCTAGAACTTCTTGAGCATGCTCTGCAACCTTAACTTTATCCCAATGCTTAAGAATTTCTCCAGTTGGACTAATTACAAAAGTTGATCGAACAATTCCCATATGCTCTTTGCCATAAAGTTTTTTTAACTTAATGACATCAAACTGATTGCAAAGGGATTCATCTTCATCAGAAATTAAATCAATAGTGTAATCAAATTTTTGTTTAAATTTTTCATGAGATGCTATGCTGTCTCTTGAAACTCCATATATGACAGTATTATTTTCAGTAAAAGCTTCGTTTAACTGGGTAAAGTCATTACCTTCAATTGTGCATCCTGGGGTGTCATCTTTAGGATAAAAATAAAGAACAATATTCCTTCCTTGATTGTCAGGAATGTCAATTTTTAGATTACTTGTGGCGACACATGTAGTGGGGTTTATTTTATTCATATACGATATAATCTCATGGCTTTAATTTTAAAGCAGTCATTTTATCATTGATATGCAAAACATCCGAAATTTTTCTATCATTGCGCATATAGATCATGGGAAGTCAACAATTGCTGATCGTTTTATTCAGCATTGCGGTGGACTCAGTGATCGTGAGATGTCGTCACAAGTTCTTGATTCAATGGATATTGAGAAAGAACGTGGGATTACAATTAAATCACAAAGCGTTTCTTTGCAATACAATGCAAAAGATGGTCAAACATACCAATTTAATTTAATTGACACGCCTGGCCATGTTGATTTTTCATATGAAGTCTCAAGATCTCTTTCCGCATGCGAAGGAGCTTTGTTAATTGTTGATGCTTCTCAAGGAGTTGAAGCTCAAACAGTGGCTAATTGTTATACTGCTCTAGATCAGGGTCTAGAGGTAGTTGCAGTTCTTAACAAAATTGATTTACCAGCTGCTGAGCCTGAAAGAGTTGTAGATGAGATAGAAGACGTGATTGGTGTAGAGGCTCATGATGCGGTTCATGCGAGTGCTAAATCTGGTATTGGAATTGCAGAGATTCTTGAACAGATTGTTGAAAAAATTCCAGCTCCAGAAGGCAAGATAGACGCGCCAATTAAAGCGCTTATAATTGATTCATGGTTTGACAATTATTTAGGTGTTGTTTCTTTAGTTAGGGTTATTGATGGAGAAATTAAAGCTAAAACAAAGATTAAAATATTCTCTAATAAAAATGAACACTTAGTTGATGAAGTTGGTATTTTTACACCCAAAAGAACTAAAACTGATAGTTTAAAAGCTGGAGAGGTTGGTTACTTAATTGCTAGTATCAAAAATATTGATGGAGCTCCAGTTGGTGACACAATAACTAGTAGTAAAAATCCTGTGGAATATCCTTTAGAGGGTTTTAAGCCTGTACAGCCAAGAGTTTTTGCAGGGCTTTTTCCTACTTCTGGTGAAGACTATGAGAAATTCAGAGATGCACTAGCTAAGCTGCGTTTAAATGATGCTGCTTTACAGTATGAGCCTGAAAACTCTGATGCGCTTGGATTTGGCTTTAGGATTGGTTTTTTAGGCCTTCTTCATATGGAAATTGTTCAGGAACGTCTTGAGCGTGAGTATGACTTAGATTTAATAACGACAGCGCCAACTGTAATATATGAAATTCTTGACACTAAAGGTAATGTATCAAAAATTGATAGTCCATCAAAGCTACCTCTTGTGCAAACTATAGCTGAATTTAGAGAGCCAATTATTACTGCAAATATCTTGGTAACTAGCGAGTATGTTGGTCCAGTAATTAGCTTGTGTGTTGAAAAGAGAGGCGTTCAAAAAAATATTAACTATATGGGTAGGCAAGTCTCTATTGTCTATGAACTTCCCTTAAATGAAGTAGTCTTAGATTTCTTTGATAAACTTAAATCTGCGTCAAGAGGTTTTGCCTCGATGGACTATCATTTTGAGCGGTATCAGGCTGCTGATTTAATTCGTTTAGATATTTTGATAAATAATGAGAGTGTTGATGCTTTGGCTTTAATTATTCACCGTGATAACTCTACTTATAAAGGCCGCGAAATTGCTGAAAAAATGAAAGAACTAATTCCTAGGCAGATGTTTGACGTTGCAATCCAAGCATGTATTGGAGTTAAGATAATCTCAAGAACAAATGTTAAGGCTCTTAGAAAAAATGTTACTGCAAAGTGTTATGGCGGTGATATAACTCGAAAAAAGAAGTTACTTGAAAAGCAGAAGAAAGGTAAGAAGAGGATGCGCTCAATTGGAAGGGTAGATATACCTCAGGAAGCATTTCTTGCAGTTCTTCATATTGACTAAAAGATTTACTTCCCTTTCTTTAATATTTCTTCTAGATTATTAAACCAGTCTGTATGGTCCTCAGGACAAACTAAAGTTGGCTTAATATCAGGCAATTTCATAGTGCTACCCAAGGGTGCTAAGATCCACCCGCGTGCTGTTTGTCTTGGAACTCTAGAGCCACAATT
>Ga0308019_10001421_pt1 | contig 14539 bp, 9 predicted proteins | sample Neamet284_FD_203135 | JGI IMG/M metagenome (GOLD analysis project Ga0308019, IMG submission 203135) | Marine microbial communities from water near the shore, Antarctic Ocean - #284 | ecosystem: Environmental > Aquatic > Marine > Unclassified | place: Southern Ocean | collected 2014-10-01 | reverse complement strand
TCTCTTGATCAATCTTGATATAATTATATAAATTTTCAATTTATTATTTAGCTTTACTTTTAATTTGAAAAAATATTTTCAAGTTTTAATTAAATAGAATACTTATGATTAAGTATACCCTTTTTTGGTTTAGAAGAGATTTAAGACTCATAGATAACGTAGGTCTTTTTAAAGCTTTGAGTGAAAGTGACAAAGTAATTCCAATATTTATTTTTGATACAAATATTATAAGTAAACTTCCTCTTGATGATCCAAGAATTCAAATTATTTATGATGCGCTTGAATCAATTAATGAGACGCTAAATGAATACAATACAAATATTGCTTGTTTTAAGGGAAATCCATTAAATATTATTAAAGATTTAGTTGAAAAGAAATGTATTGAAAAAGTTATTTTTAATCACGACTATGAACCCTATGCTAGAAAAAGAGATGATGAAATCATTGCATATCTTAAACAAAATAATATTGAAATTAATACATATAAAGATCATGTTATTTTTGAAAAAAATGAAGTTGTAAAATCTGATGGTACTCCATATAAAGTATATACTCCTTTTTCAAAACTATGGATCAAAAAATATGAATTAAATGTTCATCAAGATTTTTCTTCTGAGAAACTTTTAATAAATTTTGCTTCAAATCATTCACTGCCATTTCTAAATTTTACTGAACTTGGCTTTTTAAAATCAAAAATTGAATTACCAAATTATAAATTTAATTCAACTATTATTAATGAGTATGAATCGACTAGAAACTTTCCCTCGCTTGACAACACATCTAAACTTGGAGTTTATTTAAGGTTTGGATTGTTAAGTATTAGGAAACTTGTAAAAAAGGCAAACAATGAAATTAATAATACTTTTTTAAAAGAATTAATATGGAGAGAGTTTTTCATGCAAATTTTATGGCACTTTCCTAATACAGTTAAATCAAGTTTTAAACCAAAATATGATAGAATTGAATGGTTAAATAATGAAAATGATTTTAAAAATTGGTGTTCTGGTAATACAGGTTATCCTATCGTTGATGCAGGAATGAGAGAATTAAATAAAACTGGATTCATGCATAATAGGGTTAGGATGATAGTTGGGAGTTTCCTTTGTAAACATTTATTAATTGATTGGAGGTTAGGAGAAGCATATTTTGCTTCAAAATTACTAGATTATGAGCAGTCCAGTAATATTGGAAACTGGCAATGGGTATCTGGTTGTGGTGTTGATGCTGCTCCTTATTTTAGAATTTTCAATCCATATGAACAAGTTAAAAAATTTGATAAAGAATTATTATATATAAAAAAATGGGTTCCAGAATTAGAAGAAATGAATTACCCTGAACCAATTATCGATCATAAATTTGCTAGAGAACGTTGTCTTAGAACATATAAAAGTGCATTAGATTAAAAATAGATAAATGAGAAATAAGTCAATTTCAAATAATGCTGCTGAAATATCATGGTTTGCCCCTATTTGCAATGGTGATGATCAGTTTTTAGGAGATCATGACCCAAACTTTAAAAGTTCATGGGAAAACACCTCTAAAATCGTTTTAAAAGCTGATAAGCTTGGATTTAGAAACATATTATGTCCATCATCATATCAGGTTGGTCAAGACACAATGACATTTGCTTCTGCAATTGCTCCATTAACGAAACAAATTAATTTATTAACTGCAATAAGGTCTGGAGAAATACATCCTCCGATGCTAGCAAGATCTATTGCAACTCTTGATCATATTCTAAAAGGAAGATTAACATTAAATATTATTTCTTCTGACCTACCTGGCACTTCGCTTTCTTCGGAATTAAGATATCAAAGATCAAATGAAGTAATTCAAATATTAAAACAAGGATGGAATCAAGAGTTTATAGATTTTAAAGGAGATTTTTATAATATTAGCCTTCCTTCAGATCCAGTTAAACCTTATCAACAAAATGGAGGACCATTATTATATTTTGGAGGTTATTCCCCACAAGGTGTTGAATTGTGTGCTCAACATTGTGATGTATATTTAATGTGGCCTGAAACAATTTCAAACTTAAAAAACCATATTGAGAATTTAAAAACTAAATCTAAGAAATATAATAGAGAATTACAGTTTGGTTTGCGTGTTCATGTAATTGTAAGAGAAACAGAGGATGAGGCAAAAGAATATGCAAATAAACTAATATCTCATCTTGATATTGATAAAGGAAATGAAATTAGAAATAGAGCATTAGATTCAAATTCATACGGAGTTTCATTGCAAAGTCAAATGCGAAATCAAGCCGATAATGAATATTATATAGAAGATAATTTATGGACAGGAGTTGGATTAGCTAGATCTGGTTGTGGGTCTGCAATTGTTGGTAATCCAGATCAAGTTTATGAAAAATTAAAAATATATATGGATATAGGGATTAGATCTTTTATTTTATCGGGATATCCACATTCTGCTGAATTAGATCTTTTTTCAAAATATGTATTACCAAAAATTCAAACATTTTCTTTTCCTCAAATTTTAGATAGAATACCAAAAAACACACCTTCATCTCCGCTAGCAAAAGGAAATAGAAATTAAACTCTTTAAAATGATTGATTTTTTTATTGTAATTGTTTATTTCATATTGATTTTCATTACAGCTCTTTCAGGTACAAAATTAAACAGAAGTATCACTAGTGATGAATATTTTTTAAGTGGAAGATCTTTAAAATGGCCATCTATTGCTTTGTCTACTATAGCAACTAATGTTCAAGGCTATCAGTTTCTTGGAATGATGGGTTCTGCCTATTTATTTGGCTTGGCTCAAGCAAATCTTGAAATTAATGCAATACAAGGTATTTTAATAGCTGCGTTTGTGTTTGTTCCTGTTTTTTTGAAATATAAAATCACAACCATAACACAATTTATAAAGCTTAAATTAGGAAGTAGAATAGCCTTGTGTTATTCAATAGTAAGTATAGTTCTTTTCTCTACAATTACTCTTGGTGCTGCGCTTTTTTGGGGAGCATATGCTGCAGATATGGTATTTGGAGACGTACTAACCTTTATTAGTTCGAATCAAATTTATAGAATTTCAATTTTGATAATCATTCTAGGAATTTTCTCAGCTATATACACATATCTAGGAGGGTTGAGTGCTGTGGTAAAGACTGATATTATTCAATTTTTTGTTTTAGTTTCTGGAGGGATTATTGTTTTATTTGTCAGCATATATCAAATTGGAGGGTGGAATCAACTTTTTATTCTTGCTCCAGAAAAAATGCATTTACATCTTCCTGCTGATCATGAAACATTGCCATGGACACATATGTTTGGTTTGTTTTTTCTAAATATAAATTATTGGTGTGCTAACCAAACAATCATGCAAAGATCAATTGCTGCAAAAAACTTGAAGCATGCTCAGGCAGGACTAATGGTTGGAGGTGTTCTCAAATACTTTATGGCTGTTATTATAATTTTACCAGGAATAGCACTTTACAGCATAATTGACCAGCCATTGCTTGATCCTGATATGGCATTTCCATATTTAGTTAAAAACTACATTCCTGTCGGTTTACGAGGATTGATTTTATGTGGCCTTTTTGCATCATTAATGAGCACTGTTGATTCAACATTTAACTCGATTGCAACAATGTGGTCAGTAGATATCTATTCTGTCTATATCAATAAAAAAGCTACGGATTTTCAAAAAGTTCAATCAGGAAGAAAAGCAATTATATTTAGTTTATTTACAGCCCTTTTAATGGGTTTGATTCTGCTCTTTTTAAAGTTTGAGAATCCTGGAAGTGCATTTACTCATACTCTGAATGAACTCAGATATTATATTAATTGTGGAATTGTTGTTTTAATTTGCTCGGCTATTTTATTAATTAAACCTAAGTATAATATTATTTTATTTGCCTTCATAGCTACATTACCTGCTAATATTATTATTCAATTGTTGTTTCCAGAAATAAATTATTTTCTTAGAGCATTTTTTGTAATCGTATTAGGTTTAATAATTGCTATTCTGTTTAATAAAAATAAAATTATTAAGAGTTTAGATTTAATATGTTATGACAGTCATTTCATGAAAAAATGTGGAATAATACTAGCTACAAGCTTAATAGCTCTCCATATCATTTTCCATTAAAATATATTATTTTTTAAATTGAATTGTGAAATAGATTGTTCTCGGTGAAGATGGTATTATGCCTGGTCCAGGATATCCAGTAGCCCTTCTTGTAAAATACTTTTTATTAAATAAATTATTAATTCCAGATTCAAACTTAAATTCTTTCAAAGAATATGATGCTGAAAGATCAAAAACATCATATTGAGGAATCATACCAATAATTCCACTTAAATTACTATTAATTGCATTAGAGGAGTCTGTAAATTGATCAGATAAATAGGTGTATTGAATGCCTAATAAAAAGTTTTTAAAACCAATTTTTGCTCCTGTTTTTAAATTTAATTTAGGAATGAATTCAACCTTTTTACCTTTTACACCTGGTTCCTTAGAACTTATATACTCAGATTCAATAAATGAAAAGTTAATAAAGTAATTAAAGCTATTATTTTTATTCTTTTTCAGAAATATTTCAGAAATATTAAAATCAATAATTGATTCAAAGCCTAATATTTTAGCATCTCCTACATTACCTCTTTCACTTTTTACATTTCCATCGGATGTAACTCTTTGAACAAATCCAATTCGATTATTGTATGACAATAGAAATGTACTTAAATCATATGATATGATTTTTTTATATGTTCCTCTGATCCCAATATCTGTTGTAGAACCATTTTCATCGGATATATTTGGATTAATCATATAAGCTGGATTGAAGATACTTATATCAGCAAAAGTTACTGATCTATAATTTTCTGATACGTTGAAATAAACTTCAAAACTATCAGATGATTTGTAGCTTGCTCCGAGTCCTAATAATATAAAATTTCTTTTTCTACGTTCACTGTTATTAATTAATTCATCAAATATTACATTACCTGCGGCATCTCTATTTGTTTTTTTAAAAAACCCATCACTCTCGGTCTTAATATACTCATACCTCAAGCCTGGTGTTATTGAAGTTTTTTCATTTATATAAATTATATTTTCAAAAAAAAATGATAAATTCTTATTTGGATATTCATATTTTGATTGAAAATTATAAAATGGAAATTCCTCAGTCTTCATATTGAAGTCAGCGTCTTTTCCTTTAGACCCCGGACCCTGTTCAGATGTATTGCTTGAATTATAAAATTTACTACCAACAACCCATATAGCTTTTTTATTAAAAATTTTATAATTATTTAAAAACCTTATCTCAAAACCAAAATTATTGAATTCACCTTTTATTAAATCACGTTCTTCCATCGCGTCTATCTGACTTACTCTATTTGTTCTAAAACCTAAAGCATTTCTAGAGGCATTTAAACCAAAAAAGCTTGCTGATATTTTCGATGAATCTGAAAACTCATAATTATATAAAATATTATATAACAACCAATTAACGCCAAACCAGTTTCTTGATCTGTTGCTCTGGTATGGGTTTTCATAAAACATCAAGTCTGTAAGTCCACCAGCTTGTTTAGCTATGTATTTAAGATAAGTTATTTCAGCACTTATTTTTGAACTATTATTTATTTTGTATTCGTTTTTTAAAAATAGATTTAATGATTTGAATTCTGAATTTGATCGAAAACCTTCCCCTTTTTTATAGTTAATAAAGGCATATGTTTTCAAATTATTCTTTGATGCACTAATACTTGTAAAGTTTGTATATAAGTTGTTTGATCCAAAAGTATTTCTGTTAACTATTTCAAAAGGTTTATAAATATTACCTGATTTCATAATAAAGTTAACTAGTCCTCCAAACTGAGTACCGTATTGAAGTGATGCTGCTCCTCTTAGAATTTGAATCTCATCTATTGCTTCTGCAGGTGGAGTATAATAACTTTCTGGATAACCTAAAACATCTGCACTTATGTCATATCCGTTTTGTCTGGTGTTAAAGTTTGAGCTCCTATTTGGATCAAGACCTCTTCCTCCAATATTTAATTGCAGTCCAGCGTCATCATTTTGAAAAATATTTAATCCAGCAATTTGACTGTAAATTTGTCTAGAATTATTACTTGCAAGGTTAGCCATTGAACCATTGAGATTTATAACTTCAGATTTTTTTCCAGCAAAAACAGATGTTCCTTCAAAGTCTTTAAGTCTTCTTAGTTGGAAAATTCTTTTTTTTCTCGCAATTATTACAACTTCAGAGAGATTTTGAACTCTACTAGGTAATAAAATTGATATTTTTAAATCTTTTTGGGGATCAATATCTTTTTCAATAAGAGGATAATTCATAGATATAACTATGATAGAAGTTGGGTTGCTGTTTTTTAAATTAAACTCATAAACTTTACCGATTTTAACAACACCCATAAATCCAGTATTTTTATTGTATATCTCAACAGTTTCATTTTCAAAATCTTTGTCAGGTGTATTGATTAGAACTTCAAGTATGTTTTGAGAAGAAACTACAGAAGTATTAATTAAAAATGTAATTAATAATATTTTAAAAGCCTTTAATTTCATCCTTAAATGGTAAAATCCATGTTTTGTGTTTAAATGATTCTTTTTGGCTATACAAATCTACTTCAGAATTAACGAACTTAGTACTAGATCTTCCATTTAGTGCAACATGACTGTCAACAAATACCTGTAAGTTTTTATGACCCTGACTTTTAAAGTGATCACCAAGGTAATGAGCATATTGTAATATAAAATCAGGCTGGAAACTCATTTGCTTTTCTTGATATGAAGTTAAAAAATCATCATTTTGAACATAAAAATATTTTTTACTTATGCTGTCAACTATTTTAAAATTTGAATAACCTCTTTTTTCAACTAACATGACTCTCCACGAAAAACGATATCCTTCTTCATTCCAAAATAGTTCTCCAGGATATAGAGAATAACGAAGAGGCAGTAGGACTTGAAAAGTAAAAAAGATTATTACGATAGTTAGAATAATTTTTTTTTGCTTGATAGCCTTCCCAATTAATGGAACGTTTCTTCTAAAATTATATGAAAAAAGACCAGTTATATAATTTATAGTCCTAGATATATTATTGAGTATATTTTGATGAGTATTTGAATCGAAAAAAATCAAAGATGAAACTATCATTATATATGGAAACATTCCAATGGGAAATAGAATTTTAGTAAAAGCATGAAAAAACACTACTAATACAAAAGCAAACAATCTTGTCCGTTTGTATATAAGTAAAAAAGGTATCAATAAATCATAAAACATGCCACCCCAACTCATAAAATAATGCACCCATTGTTCTTGCATGAGATTTTGTCCAATTATTGGTAAATCATACTTAGAAGGAAGCCATATAGACAAAGGCATTGCTTTTAAGAGCCATTCAGAATTGATCTTAGAAATTCCTGCATAAAAATATACAATACAAAGCATGAGTTTTAATGAATCTATTGTCCATCTATTTACTTTTTTGTAGGATTTATTTGAAAAATAGCTATCTAAAGAATAGTAACAATTTAGAGGTAAAAAACACATTAAAAAGCTAATTGAACTGACAAAATAATAGTGATTTAAATAAGTTGTTTTGTCTATTAATTCGATATAAGTAAATGACAGAAAAAATATAATTATTGATATTCTATATTTGTATCCTAATGAAATTAAAAGAGAAGATAACCCACATATAAAAAACAATATATATGTGTATTCTCCAAAATCAGTGATCCAACTAAATCCGTAATAAGTGAAATGAAACTTTGGATCAACATAAAGTGTCTCTATCCATCCATTTAGCCAGAATCTAACTATACTGATAAACATAAGGATACCAAAAAATATTCTAAATACAGCAAGTGGGGCTGAATCAGAAATACTATTTTTTAAATAAGTCTTAATTGTACTAATTGTTGATTGATTGGTGTCGAGTATTTTCAAACTTAGTATAATTATGCTAATTAATCACCGTCAGCATCAATATAATCAACGTTTATGTTAAGTGCTTGAAGCATGTCTACCTTTAAAAGAACAACTGCCACTTGAATAACATCATATGTAATTAACATATCTAGTTTATTATTTTCAAGTTGAACAGTAAAGTCATCATTAAGATTATTTATGCTTGTTTTGGCTGACTCGAATTGATCTATAATCAACTGTCCAAGAGGTGTATCATTTTTTATGGTCTCTAAAAATTCAATATAATCTTTAAAACTTATTCCCGTCAAGGATGTATTTCCGTTAAAAGAAATTCCATTAAAAAAATCTGAAACTGAGTTAATAGCTTCGATTGCAAGTATTTTTGATATGTCTCTTCTGTAATAAGCCTCTACACGATCTAATAAAGTACCTCCTGAAAAAACTCCAGCGGGAATTCCTATTTTATTTGCTCTAAAGCCTTTTTCGTAATAGTATATAAAATCATTCGTAAGTTTATTTATACTTGATGTTGCGGTATTATCTATTGAAGCAACAAAGTTATCTCTGTAAGAATTGTTCCAATCTGAAATTACAGAATCCGTAAGCTCAGTCATTTTGTTTGAAAGAATTAATAAGTAAGCTAAATATTTACTGTTTTCAGAAGTATATTTTTCTAAAATTTCCGAATCATTTGTTCCTATTCCGTACAATAGATAGTCAATTGCAGGAAATCCTTGAGCTGCATAATCATTTGGATTTTCAATATCGGAGTCACTACTTAAAATATTAGCTTCTACTCTTTCGGTATCTACCGGGTAAACATTCATTCTAACTCCGAAATTAATTTCTTCTGCTTTCCCGATGTTAAACATTTCAATACGTTGCCATGATTTGTATGCATTAAACCAATTTTCTCTGACTAGATCTAGGGAAACTTGAGAGGAGTTAGTTGAAAAATCACTTATAGAATTTGAAAGACTAAATAGATCAGTCTGAAATTTTTGTTGAGCAGGAACTATTATGCTATCTGCCCAAAAAACAAGCATTGCTTCTCTATCAAATGAAGTTGGAGTAGTAGGGTTGTTTGTGTTTGAATTAGTATTGGTATCGGGAGTTGGGGGATTATTATTAGAAGATATAGGTTCTATTACTGTTGGTTCAGTTTCATAAATTTCTTCTGTAGAACATGAAAAATAAACAGTTATAATTAGTAAAATAAATAAAGTCTTTCTCAAAATAATAAAAATTTAAAAAAGACAATCGGTATATACCGATTGTCTTTTGTTATTGGATTTGTTATTTAAATATAATAGTCATTAAAGATTTGTGTTAATTCCTGTTGCTGTGTCAATAGCGTCAGCCATAGAAGTTAACTCAGCAGCAGTTCTATCCCACAATCCATTTCCTGCATCTAGTTCAGCTAATTTAGCAGTTACTTCAGCATTTGTCATATATGGTGTTCCGTCAGCTTTTTGAGTAAATTGAAGACTGAAAATAAAACCATATCCTTCCGAAAGTGAATGAAAAGCTGAAGCCATATTATTATTTGTAACATGTCCAGCTCCGCTTCTTAAGTATGAAGCTGCCTTAGCACCAACTACTTTTGATAATTCTATTTTAATGATAGTAGCTTGAGCATCACGAGTAACATAATCTTTAGCAACTATAGCAGCTCTACCTAATTTGAAAGCATCGTAAATATCGTCAGCAATTCCTATAGCGTAATTTGCACTAACATTTCCTAAATAGTCATTCAATAAACCGCCTTGTCCAAGTGCAGGGGCGTATTGATTATCTTGTCCATAAAGATATCCGAAACCTTCATCCCAATAGTGTTCCATTTTTGTAACATTCGCTTCTGAAGCTCCAGGACTAGTGTAATGTAAAACACTAGTATCATTATCAGCTGAAACAGGATTAAGTTTTGGTCCTGTTACATAACCAAAAGAGCCATTAGCGTTGATTATTTGATCTAAATTAAAAGCTCCAATTAAACCTTTACTGAAAACTTGATTCATTTCAAGACCTTTAGCATTTACCTTAGTACCTGTTCTTGAACCTCCACCAGCATCTGAAACAGATCCAGCTACACCAGCCGAAGCATCAGTTTGAGCAATTACAGCTGGAGCAACTACGTCGGTGAACTCAGTAATCCATGATTCAATCTTAGCTTTATTAGTAGCACTGTTTGCGCTATTAACTGCTGTTTTATTTCCAATTTTTTTACTTCCATCTAAAGTAGAGTCTGTGAAACCAGTTCCATCATTTAACATAGCAAGAATACCTGCTTTTGTTGATGATGTATTGTTCATTGCACTCTTTAACTCATCATGTTGATTAAGTCTAGTAGTTTGACCACTGTAGTATACAGTAGAAATTCCACTTCTAGTGAATTCGTATTCAGCTGGAGGCAATGGTACCGTAATGGTTGCTCCTGGAACCTCAACTATTTGAGTCTCTCCTGGAACAACAACAGTAGGACCTGGTACTTCGACTGTAACAGTTTCAGTTATGAATTCAGTTTTAGTGATAATAGTAGGATCTTTTTCACATCCTAGAAGAATCATTATTGAAAATATAATTGACATATTTATAGATTTATTCATAATATAATACTTTATTTTTATTTATTCTTAATAAGTTTTAGCAAATATAAAACAGGATACTGTTAAAACAAAATTTATTTAGATTAAATATGAATAATAATATTAAATTAAAAAAAAGGATAAAAAAACCCCTATTTATAGGGGTTTTTTTTATTTAAACTTGTTAAATAAAAGCTATTTAGAGGATTCTCTTGCTTTTCTGGCATCAATAAAACTTTTAATAAAAGCTTTTAAAGCCCATGCTGAAGACCCAATCATTAATATAACTCTTATAATGGCTATCGAATTTCCCCTTTCGATTGAACCCAATAGTGGCTTTATAAGACCCAATAAAATTAATAGTGTCAAAACAACTGCAATATGAGCTATTATTTTGTTTTCTTTTTTTACTCCACTATTAATTAATAAAAAAATTACACCAAAAATTACAGGTATTAGAGCTGTTACAGCTTTAGATTCTGAATCTAAATAACCCCAAGTACCCATGGAAATTAAAATAATTGCATTTATTAAACTTGCTAAGTGTGCTTTCATATATTTATTTTTGGTTAAACTAATAAAAAAACTTTAATTATGGGCAGTTCTTTGTGGACCACCTCTAAGTATTTCTTCACTTGATTCATCTTCAAATTTCTTAAAATTATTTCTGAATGCCTTTGAAAGTTTAAAAGCTGTTTCATAATATTTCTTGTCATCTCCCCATGAGGCTCTAGGACTTAGAACTTTAGATGGAATACCTGGACATTCTCTGGGTTGAGCCAAACCAAACACAGAGTGAATATGATAGTCTTTAACATTATAACTACCTAAGGACCCATCTAAAACAGAATTTATCATAGATCTAGTGTATCTTAATTTTATTCTTTTACCAATACCATAAGGACCTCCGGTCCATCCAGTATTAATAAGCCATACATTGACTTTTGCTTCACTCATCTTTTTTATTAATAACTCAGCATAATAAGAAGGGTGTAGTGGCATAAAAGGCGCTCCAAAACATGCAGAAAATGATGGAGTAGGTTCCTTAATTCCAGCTTCAGTTCCAGCGACTTTCGCGGTGTAGCCTGAAATGAAATGGTAAGCTGCTTGACTTGGAGTTAATTTTGAAATAGGAGGTAAAACTCCAAAAGCATCAGCGGTTAAGAAAAATATATGTTTCGGACTTTTACCAATAGATGGCTGCTGAATATTATTAATATGATTTATTGGATAACTAACTCTTGTGTTTTGTGTAAGTGAATCGTCTTGAAAATTTACTTTGCCTTGGGAATCAACAATAACATTTTCTAGTAAAGCTCCTTTTTTAATGGCACCATATATTTCAGGCTCATCTTCTTTTTTTAAGTTTATAACTTTAGCATAACATCCACCTTCAAAATTAAAAATTGAATGATCACTTGTCCATCCATGTTCATCATCTCCAATTAATTTTCGATTTGAATCTGTAGATAAAGTTGTCTTTCCAGTTCCGGAAAGTCCAAAAAATATAGCTGTTTCTTTATTTTCTCCAATATTGGCTGAGCAATGCATTGGAAGAGTATTTTTATAAATAGGAAGAATAAAATTTAATGCAGAGAAAATACCTTTTTTTATCTCTCCAGTATAACCGGTCCCACCTATTAAAGCAATTTTTTTTGAAAAATTTAATATTGCAAAATTATGTTGTCTAGTCCCGTCAATTAATTTGTCTGCTAAAAATCCAGGAGCATTTATTACGGTCCATTCTGGTTCAAATTTCTCTAACTCTTTGTCAGAGGGATTTAAAAACATGTTGAACGCAAACAAGTTTGACCAAGGGTACTCATTGATTACCCTAATGTTAAGTTTATAATCTTTATCAGCACATGCAAAACAATCTCTTACATATAAGTTTTTACCGTTTAAATATTTAATAACCCTATTATAAAGCTTGTCAAATTTTGATGGTTCAAAAGGAATATTTATATCTCCCCACCAAACTTTATCTCTAGTTATTTCATCTTTTACTATAAATCTGTCTTTTGGAGATCTGCCTGTAAATTCTCCTGTATTAATAGCTAGAGCACCTGATGAAACTAATACGCCCTCTTTGTTATCTAAAGTTATTTTCTGAAGTTCATTTGGAGATAACTGATAAAAGATTTTACTTCTATCTATACCATATTTAGATAGAGATATATTTTCTTGTTTACTCATATAATATCATTCAATTTTAATGAATTTATATTTTATAACACGTTTTTCTATCTTCAAATGTAAATTAAAAAGCTTGACTTTTTATTTAAAAAATAATTAAATTAATAAACAGAATGTTAATAATTATTTTAATTAAATGATACTGGTTTTGTGTTATCAGAAAAAACTCGATCAATTAAAATATGTCTCGGATCAATCCCAGCTTTTACAGGTATAGTATCAACTATCATTGTAAAACTCATTACAGAGTCAGTTATTTTGACTCTTTCTTGATGAACTAAATTTTCTTCATCAGAATCAGAAAAGACTCCAATATCAATCCATTCATTTAGACTAACTTTTTTCTCATTCCCTAACGAATCTGCTTTTATTTTGGATGCTTCAATTTCAATACTTACTTCATATTTCCCATTGTCTAGTTTTTTTGCAATGGCTGTTTTTAGCCTATTATCATATAAGGTGATTTCTTTAAACCAGTCATCAATCAAATAATTTAAGGAATCAGGAATCTTGGGCTCAAGAATTTCTAAAAAATTTAAAGATGTTGGGTAAGGAGTTTTATAACGGTACTTTTCTAAAAATTCTTTCATTGCACTGTTAACTTTATCTTCACCGATATAGTCTTGCAAAGCATAAAGTATTACACTTCCTTTTCCATAATGGATGTATTGTTGATTTTCTACCTTGTATAAAGGAAGTTCTTTTTCTAGCTCACCGGACCTACCCCTTAAATATCTATCATGATCGTACTTAAGAAACTCTCTCATTTTCATTGGAGTTTTTGCTAGCTTTTTCAGAGTCATTAAAGATGAATATTCTGAAAAAGCTTCACTCATTAAAGTTCCACCTTGCATATTTGCACCAACTAATTGATGTGCCCACCACTGGTGAGCCATTTCATGAGCAATAACAGCATCTATAACGTTGTTGTCTTCTTCATCTTCAAGATCAATAATGAAACCAAATGATTCTGAATACGGCATGGTCCCAGGAAATGCCTGTGCAAAATTAGAAAATCTTGGAAACTCAATTATCCTTGCTTGTTTATGATAGTATGGACCAAAATTTTCTGTGTAATAATTTAAAGACCTTTCTACAGCATCTAGCATCATATCAATATTCACAGAATGTTTTGCGTCGTAATAAATCTCAATATCTACATCATTCCATTTCCTCTCAGCAATTTCATATTCTGCTGAAATAAAAGTATAAAAATTTTGAGAAGGATGATCTAATCTATATTCAAAATAGGCTCTGTTATTCTCTTCCCATTTCCTTATTAATGATCCCGGAGCAATAGCAGTTTGTCCAATGCTAGTAGAGATTATACTCTCTACATTAATGTAGTCAGAAAATCCTTGAGTTAAATAGTTTTTGTCACAATTCACCCCACAATTTGCTTCTAATGCAGGCATTCGTTCTTTTGGTGGCAATCCAAGTTTTTTTCTTTTATTTTTATCTCCAATTTCTTTTCTTGAATCATATCCAATATTAGGTAATATCTCATAATTATTTAAAAATGATCCATTTTTGACAATACTTGTTGTTTCTCCTCCATTAGAAAAACCCTTTGTTTCGTATTTGTTTTTTATTTCTAGAATTAGAGTATCGCCAGGAAGCATTGGTGGATCAATCTTATAAAAATGAACACCATGATCATCATTTTTACTAATTATTGAGGCGTTTGGAAATTCAAAACTTAGATCCCATTGTTTATTTACGTTTAGTAGTATACTATCAATAGGTGTTTCTTTGTTGTTCGTAAGGGTTAAGTAAGCTAAAACATCTGCCATCTTCTTTTTTGGAAAAATATCAATATTATATTTAGCT
>Ga0308019_10001418_pt1 | contig 14554 bp, 13 predicted proteins | sample Neamet284_FD_203135 | JGI IMG/M metagenome (GOLD analysis project Ga0308019, IMG submission 203135) | Marine microbial communities from water near the shore, Antarctic Ocean - #284 | ecosystem: Environmental > Aquatic > Marine > Unclassified | place: Southern Ocean | collected 2014-10-01 | reverse complement strand
ATTATGATGGAGATGTGCAATCAGATACAGTCGCACAAGGATTTGGTTCACTAGGCTTAATGACAAGTGTTTTAATGTCGCCTGATGGAAAAACAGTTGAAGCCGAAGCTGCACATGGCACGGTAACAAGACACTATAGAATGCATCAACAAGGAAAAGAAACTTCTACTAATCCAATTGCATCTATTTTTGCCTGGACCAGAGGTTTAGCCCATAGAGGAAAATTAGATGCTAATAATGAATTAATAAAATTTTCTGAAACATTAGAAAGTGTTTGTATTGAAACTGTAGAAAGCGGATCTATGACTAAAGATCTTGCTATACTAATTGATAAATCAGCTAAGTATTTGACTACCAATGAGTTTCTCGAACAATTAAATTCTAATTTAAAAAAAAAACTTAACTAATTTTTTTACTTAAAGCTTCAAAAGCTTTCTCAATTTTATTTTGGTCTACTCCACCCGCTTGTGCGAAGTCTATTCTTCCACCGCCACCCTTACCACCTAAAATTTCTGCAGCATGCTTAACAAGAGTAACCGCGTCAAATTTTTCTGTTAATTTTTTAGTTATACCAACAGCTACTCCAACTCTCTCCTCAAAAATACTAAATGCAAATATTACACCTTCATTAATTTCTCTTTTTCCTTGATCAACTATATTTCTTAATTCTTTTGGAGGTAAATCAGTAAGAACTTGGTATCTTAAAATAAAATTATTTATTTTTTTATCTTTGATTACATTTTTAGTCTTATTATTAATTATATTTTTAATTTTAATTTGTTTAATTTGTTTTGTTAGATTTTTTAAATTTTCTCCTAATTTTATATCTTCATTATAATTTGGTATAATCCTCAATAACTCTAGTTCTTTTTTAATAGAATCTATTTCTTCGTTTAAGTTTTTGTCTTTATTAGATTTTTTATCTTTTATATGTTTTTCATGATTTTCAAGTTGTTTGTCCCTAAGAGCTTCTATTCTTCTTATTCCTGATGCTACAGATGACTGGTTAATAATTTTAAATTTACCAATATCTTTTACATCTCTAACATGTGTCCCCCCACATAATTCTGTAGAAAAAAATGAATCTTTTTCTTTTCCCATTGAGAGAACCCTAACTTCATCTCCATATTTTTCTCCAAATAAAGCTAAGGCGCCATTTTCTACAGCTTCTTTAGGTGTCATTAATCGTGTCTTAACTTTACTTGACGCTTCGACCATATCGTTTACAAATTTTTCTATTTCATTAATTTCATTAGTTTCAACAGGTTTGTTATGACTAAAATCAAATCTTAATTTTTCTGGGCTTACTAACGAACCTTTTTGAGTAACATGTTTACCGAGAGTTCTTCTTAAGGCTTCATGTAGCAAGTGGGTAGCTGAATGATATGCTCTTGTATTGTTTCTCTTTTCTTTGTCAATTTCTAGGTTAACTGTTTCACCAACTTTAATAGATCCAGAATCTATTTTTCCTAAATGGACATGTAGGTCTCCCATTTTTTTTAAAGTATCGTTAATAGTAATTTTAGATTTATTTGTACTTATAATACCTTGATCACCAACTTGACCACCGGACTCGCCGTAAAAAGGAGTCTGGTTAGTTATTATTTCAATCTCATCACCAGCTTTAGCTTCTTCAATAAATTTATTATTTTTTGATATTTTTAAAACAACTCCTTCTGCCTTGTCATGCTCGTATCCTAAAAATTCTGTTGCATTCAACTCCTCCCTAACTTTAAACCATTTTTCTTCAATTGATTTATCACCAGAACCTTTCCAGTTAAATCTTGCTAGATTTTTACTTTCATCCATAGATTTTTCAAAAGCAACATTGTCCACAATAATATTTTTTCCTCTTAAAATGTCTGCAGTTAAATCTAATGGAAAACCATAGGTATCATAAAGTTTAAAAGCTATTTCTCCAGGTAAAGTTTTGTTTTTAACATTTATTAAATTTTCATCTAATATTTTAATTCCACGCTCTAATAATGACGAAAATTTTTCCTCCTCATTTTTAAGTGTTTCTTCAATTAAATCTTTTCCTCTTTTAAGTTCAGGATAGCTTTCTGACATTTCGTTTAAAAGTGTTCCAAAAAGTTTAAAGAAGATTGGATTTTTACTTCCTAGCGTGTGAGCATGCCGCATTCCTCTTCTCATAATTCTTCTAAGCACGTAGCCACGTCCTTCGTTAGATGGAAGTATACCTTCTGCTATTAAAAAACTACTTGCTCTTAAGTGGTCAGCAATCACTCTATGGCTAGCAACTGTTTTACTATTGATAGGAGCTTTGGTAATATCTGCTGAGGCACTTATAATTTTTTTAAAATGGTCAATATTATAATTATCATGTGTGCCTTGAAGTACTGCTGTCATTCTTTCTAGCCCCATACCTGTGTCTACAGATGGTCGAGGAAGATCAATCCTTTTATCTTTTGAAATTTGCTCATATTGCATAAAGACTAAATTCCAGATTTCAGTAAATCTATCTCCATCCTCATCTACGCTGCCTGGAGGTCCTCCTTTTAATTTATCACCATGATCATAAAAAATTTCAGAGCACGGTCCGCACGGTCCAGTATCTCCCATTGACCAAAAATTATCAGATGTAGATATTTTAATTATTTTATCATCTGAAAGGCCAGCTATTTTTTTCCAAAGATTATATGATTCACTATCTTCTGAATAAACTGTAACTAATAATTTTTCCTTAGGTAATTTAAATTCTTTAGTTAGTAAGTTCCAAGCATGTTCAATGGCTTGTTCTTTAAAGTAATCTCCAAATGAAAAATTTCCCAACATTTCAAAAAAGGTATGATGCCTTGGTGTGTACCCCACATTTTCTAAATCATTATGTTTACCTCCAGCTCGAACACATTTTTGAGCTGTAGTAGCTAATTTAAAAGTTTTTTTTTCTAGACCTGTAAAAACATTCTTAAACTGAACCATGCCTGAATTAGTAAACATTAATGTTGGATCGTTGCTAGGAACTAAGTTACTCGATTCTACAATTTGATGGTCGTTTTTTTTAAAGTATTCTAAGAATATTTTTCTTACATCGGTTAATAAAATCTGGCTCATAACTTAATAAATACAGATATTTTTTAAGTTGTCTATAAGTCTAAATACTGATTTTTTAATTTTTATCGTCTTCTACTAAACAAACTTCAGATTTAGTGAGAAACCGTCGGCCAGTTCCATTATCCAATGAAAACATGCCACCCATGCCATTAATCGCATCTATAGTAAGGTCTGTGTGTTTCCAAGTCTTGTACTGGTCTTCATTCATATAAAATGGTGTACCATCAATTTCACCTAATTTTATATCACTATCACCTACTTGATATTCTTTTGCAGGAAAACACATCGGTGCACTCCCGTCACAACATCCACCTGACTGATGAAATAAAAGATCATTTCCATGAACTTTTTTTAAGTCATTAAGTAATTTTTTTGCAGATAAGGTTGCGGTAACTCTCATGTTTATATGGTCCGTATTGTGTACGGACCATTATAATATATTTTTTAAAAGAAACCTAGTTTACTTTCACTATAAGACACATGTAAATTTTTCACTTGTCTATAATGATTCAACATCATTTTATGAGTTTCTCTACCGATACCAGATTGTTTGTATCCTCCGAATGCAGCATGAGCTGGATAAGCATGATAACAGTTTGTCCAAACTCTACCTGCTTGTATTCCTCTGCCCATTCTATATGCAATATTTCCATTTCTAGTCCAAACACCTGCTCCTAAACCATAAAGAGTATCATTTGCAATTTTAAGTGCATCTGCTTCATCCTTAAAAGTGGTAACTGAAACTACTGGCCCAAAGATTTCTTCTTGGAATATACGCATGTCATTTTTTCCTTCAAAGACAGTTGCTTCAATATAGTTTCCTTTTTCTAAACCACTATTCATTTTAGTTACATTTCCTCCAGCTAGAACTTTGGCTCCTTCTTTCTTACCTAGATCTAAATAAGATTTTATTTTTTCCATTTGTTCTAGAGAACATTGTGCTCCTAACATAGTGTCCATTTGCAAAGGATTACCTTGCTTGACTGCTTTCACTCTTTCTAAAGCTCTCTTCATGAATTTATCATAAATAGATTCTTGAACTAGAGCTCTGCTAGGACAAGTGCAAACTTCTCCGTTATTAAGTGCAAACATAGTGAAACCTTCTAAACATTTGTCAAAGAAGGCATCATCTTTATCCATAACATCTTCAAAAAATACGTTCGGAGATTTTCCTCCTAATTCTAATGTTATTGGGATTATATTTTGTGCGGCGTATTGCATGATTAGACGTCCAGTAGTTGTCTCACCTGTAAAAGCAATCTTTCTAATTCTTTTAGAAGACGCTAAAGGTTTTCCTGCCTCTAAACCATATCCACTAACGATATTTAAAACACCAGGTGGTAATAAATCTCCGATTAATTCCATTAAAAGTAAGATAGATGCCGGTGTTTGTTCAGCCGGCTTTAACACAACACAGTTTCCTGCGGCCAAAGCTGGCGCAAGTTTCCAAGTAGCCATTAAAAGTGGGAAGTTCCAAGGTATAATTTGTGCAACTACACCAAGTGGTTCTGGAACGTGATAGGAATACTCATCATTGCTTATTTCACCTATAGAACCCTCTTCAGCTCTAATTACTCCTGCAAAATACCTCCAATGATCAACAACTAATGGCAAGTCCGCAGCCATACATTCTCTAATTGGTTTACCGTTATCGAGACACTCTGCTGTTGCAAGTAGGTTTAAGTTTTTTTCTATTACATCTGCTATCTTTAAAAGAATATTAGATCTCTCACTGATAGAAGTTTTTCCCCATGTAGGAAAAGCTGCGTGAGCTGCATCTAATGCAAACTCAACATCTTTTTCATTCGATCTTGGCACCTGACAGATAACTTCATTTGTGATTGGTGTTGTATTGTCAAAATATTTACCAGATTTTGGTTCTACAAATTTTCCACCAATAAAATTTCCATACTTTGATTTAAAAGGAAATTTAACTTTAAGATGTGAAGTATCTATGGAAGATGACATTTTCGCGCTTTTAGTTTGTGCACTCATTGTTTCCTCCTATTTTTTATTTATATTAAATTTAACTACACTCTTAATTTTCAATATACGGAAAGTTTTACCTGAATGTAATTATAGGTTGTAGTTTGTTTTTAATAAATAAAGGGAGGCGAAAGGCTTTTTTAAGGCCTTTCACTAAGATAACAGCTATAATTGTTTATTTTATTTCTTTATCTGTCAGTTCTTTTTTATCTTCTACTACTTCTTTTTTATCTTCTGCAGATTTATTTTCAGAAACTTTTTCCTTGGTTTCAGGATTTCCATCGAGCGCTTCTCGTACAGCTGTGGCTTGATCTCTGATTGTTTTTTCAATTTCTTCAGCAGCTTTAGGGTTTTGTTCTAAAAAAATTTTGGCGTTTTCTCTACCTTGACCAATTTTTTCACCTTTATAAGCATACCAGGCTCCAGCTTTTTCTACTACTCCAGCTTTTACGCCTAGATCTACAAGTTCACCTGTTTTACTGATTCCTTTTCCATACATAAGATCAAATTCTACTACCTTAAATGGAGGTGCAACTTTATTTTTAACTACTTTGACTCTAGTAGAATTTCCAATAATTTCGTCTTTATCTTTTATTGCACCAATTCTTCTAATGTCTAATCTTACAGATGAATAAAATTTTAAAGCATTTCCTCCAGAAGTAGTTTCGGGACTTCCAAACATAACACCAATTTTCATTCTTATCTGGTTAATAAAAATAACCATTGTGTTTGATTTAGAAACAGACCCTGTTATTTTTCTTAAAGCCTGACTCATTAACCTCGATTGAAGACCCACGTGATGATCTCCCATTTCACCTTCTAATTCAGCTTTTGGTGTAAGAGCAGCAACAGAGTCAATAACAAGTACTGAAATTGATCCAGATTTAATTAATGTATCTGCTATTTCTAGAGCTTGTTCACCTGTATCTGGTTGAGAAATTAACAACTCACCAGTTTTCACACCTAATTTTTTTGCATAGATGGGATCTAATGCGTGCTCAGCATCAACGAAAGCACATATTCCACCTTTTTTTTGAGCTTCGGCCAATACTTGAAGTGCTAAAGTTGTCTTTCCTGATGATTCTGGTCCATAAACTTCTATAATTCTACCCTTCGGTAGTCCTCCTATACCAAGCGCCAAATCTAAGCTTAAAGATCCTGTTGAAACAGCTTCAATATCTAATGCTTGTTGTTGACCAAGTTTCATTACTGATCCTTTGCCAAAATTTTGGTCTATTTGGCTGATAGCAGCTTCTAAAGCTTTGTTTTTTTCTTTTAATTCTTGCTCTTTTTTACTGTCTGATTTAACTACTTTTAAGTTATTTTTTATCATTTTTTATCCTTTTTTTTGATCGAATCGATAAATACAATGTACACACTTTGTTCTTTTAGTACAAGTATTAAAAATTAATGTAAAAAATCGGTTTTATTTATGATTTTTTAAGATTTTCTAGTGTTAGTTTTCCAACTACGGCTAAAAGCTTAAACTTAGATACGGCAAAATCTCTTTCTGCTTTTGCATTGCTTATTCTTGCGTTTAAAAGCAAACTTCTAGATTGAATAACTTCAAGAGTTGTTCTTGTGTTTCCCGAATCATATTCAAGTGTAATGCCTTCATTTGCAATTTCCGCAGCTTTAACCTGTGCTTGCGTAGCTTTTAAAATACTACTGGATGATTTGTAGACCGACCATGAGTTTGCTGTATCTGTCTTTACTTCGTTAATTATGTCTTGCAAGACCAAATTACTTTGCGCTTTTCTAAATTTTTTTTTTTTGAGTGAAGAATAATTTTTACCACCTTTAAAAAGTGGAATAGTGACTGTTGCCTTAAGAGTTTCCTGGTCTGCTTCATCAACGGAAGAGCTAAAATCTTTATTTTGAGACTGCGTGTAATTAATTGATGCAGATGGTGAAAATTTAGATTTTTCAATGTCTACATTTTTTTCTGATATTTTATAGTCTAATTTAGCAAGCAGTAATTTTGGATTATTTTTTTCTGAAAAAATGAAGGCGGAATTTAAACCTGTTGGTAAATTTAGGCTAATAGTTTTTATAGAATTATCTTTTATAATTTTTTCTGGAGCGGGCAGTCTAATTATTCTTTCAAAATTACTTTTAGCTGTTAAAAGTTCAGTTTTTGCTGCTATAAATTTTGCATTTGCACCGGCGAGAGATGATTCCGATTGAGCTAAGTCAGTTAATGTAATTTCACCTTTCTGCAAACGTGAACTATCTGATTCTACTTGTCTTTCAAATAGATCAACGTTTAATAAATTAAATTGTGCATTTTTAATTTTATAAACTAAATCATAATATGCTGTAGCAGATTGTAATAAAATTTGCTGTTCAGTATTCTTAAGTTCAAGTGTGGCTTGGTCTGTTTCTAATTTTGATTTTTTTATTAAATTATAACCTTGAAAACCTTGAAATATTTTTTGATCAACAGAAATAGATTTTTTTTCAGAATTGTTGCTGTTATCCGGCAATGTAGTACCCACTTTGTTTGTTCTATTGGAATTTTGTTGGCTGCTTTGACTTCCTGTAATGAAAACAGTAGGTAGAAACTCACTTCTTGAAATATTTATATTTTCTTTAATTGCCTTATAGTTTTCCCTTGAAGCATTTAAAAATGGGTTACTTTTATAAGCGCTTTCTAAATAAATTAAAAATTCAGCAGCAGAAACCGTATTTGCATTAAAAATTATGATTACGAAAATAATAATAAATTTCATGTTAATTAAACTTAATTTTATTAAACCTATGCTTCTTATCTAGATAAAGAACTGCGTAAGCTTTTTTTGTTAAATCTACAAGCATGTGTTTGGTTATTCTTTCATAATACATAATAAATTTTCTAACCTGAGTTGGAGACATAATTTTTTTACCTTTAGATGTCAATTGAAGTTTTTTTTCTTGTAATAGTCTCCATTTATAAACACATTCAAAGCTAGGAACTTTTAAAAAAATTAATCTATTTATTTGATTAAAAATTTTCGCATACTCATTCTGCAATTCGTTATTAACTTTTGTTCTCCATATTAAGTTTGCATCGTATTTTTTTTCTAAAATATTAATTGATTTTTTTAAATATTTTTTTTCTTGTGGCTTTGCTCCTACACACCAACCTTCAAAAATTATAATCTGTGGTTGTTTTTTAATTTTTTGCCATTTTATTCTGGGGAAACGATCGTCTCTCGATTTGTCAAATCTTGGAATGGTTAATGGTTTGAAATTTTTCTTTCTTAAATTTAAAAGTGTTGTTTTTATTAAATTTGTATCATGTGTGCCTGGAACCCCCCTTGTTCTAAACAATTGATGAATTTTTTTTGAAAGCTTTATTCTTTCTGATAAAGTCTTATAAAAATCATCGATAGAAAAATAAACTACACTTAGGTTATATTTTTTTTCTAGAATTAATTTAATAATTTGAGTAATGGTACTTTTACCAGCTCCTTGCCCACCTGTGAGACCTATTATCTTAATTTTTTTATTTTTTTTATAATCTTGATAAATTTTTTCACACACAGGTAAATAAAATTTATTTAGCTGACCAAGTTTATCGTGAAAAGGTTCACTTCGAACCTCTTGTTTGACCAAGAAGTTTAAGTACGTTTTTTCTAAGATGTTAGTAAATTTTTTTTTAAGCATTTTTTAGGGCACGTTCTAAAAATTCTAAATGGTCTTGCCCCCAAAACAACTCATTTTTGAAAATATAAGTTGGTGCTCCAAAAACATTTTTTTCTACAGCTTCTTCGGTGTTATCTGTATAAATTTTAGAGACCTTTTCCGACTTTGCGAGCGTTGACAATTCTTTAAAATCAATTTTAAAGTTATTGCTTACTATCTCAATATTTTTTTCATCTGAAATATCTTTCTCCTCGCTCCATAGCTGTTTTAAAAGTTCATGACCAAACACAACCTTGGTGCCTAATAAATTAGCAGCTATAGTAAATTTAGCTGGGAGATGTGGGTTGCTTGGAGGGAAAAATTTTGGCTTAATATTAATTTTAATATTTAAAAATTCACTCCATCTTTTTATTTCGTCTAGTCGATATTTTTGTCTTTGTGGCGATCTCTGTGGAACAGGTATTCCTCCAGTTTTAGCAAATATTCCTCCAACTAAATCACAAGGCTTTTCAATTATTTCAGCGTTGTATTTTTTGGCGATTAATTGAAATCTCAAAGACCCTAAATATGAGAATGGAGATGGTATGCCGTAAAAATATTCAATTTTCATAACTATTGTGTGATTAAATCTTTTTTGCTTATTTTAGCAAACATTTATAAAAACATATGTTGTTGCACTTATCCACAAACTATCAAGATATAGACTAGATGTTCATGCTTTGATTCACTTTTGATTCTAGTATGGACTCATTTTACAACCACCTAGTGTGTAAATTCTTCAATGGTTTTTATGTTCAGTTCACTTTTATTAAGCTCAGTTCCACTTTCTCTAAATGAAACAATAAATACGCATAGGTTAAATAAAATTAACAATATTTGAATAAATAAAAATTTGAAGTTGGTTAGAATGGATATGTATTGAGATAATGAAATTACAATTAAAGAGATGGAGAAAACGCGATACTTAAACACCGCTATAATAGATAGAGAATGAACAATAAGTTTAAAAAGAGACATTTTTGATGGTCCGAAATATCGCATTCCTCTAAAGGAATTTATTTTATTATATTTTTTAATATATTTCTTAAAAGATCCTGAAAAGCTACTCCACAGACTTGCTTTAACTGCCAAAATTTCTAAGTCTGCTTTTGTTAGACAGCTATAGTTTCCAAAATTAATAAGCTTCCCAGTTGTTAATAAAGTTAAATATTTATGAATGTAGTAAAGTGATTGAAATAATGGTCCTTCAGATCTTTTAACACGTTTTGCTACTACAGATGTGTTGGGTTCTAAGAAAACTTTATCAACTAATAGTGTTAATTCTTCTGGTCTATCTTCGCCATCACCATCCATTAAAATAAGATAATCTAGATCTGTCTTTTTAGATAAATATTTTATGCCGAAAGCATTGCATCTTGCGTGACCCTTATTTTTATTCATATTAATAATTTTAATAGATTTAATGTTCGATGGAATTTTAATTCCAGAACTATTTGTTGTGGAAGAGTCATTTACTATAACGCAGTTAAATTCAGTATTTGAAATATTTTTAATATTATCGCTTATATTGTTCAAAAGTTTTTTTAGAGATTCCCAGTCATTGTAAACAGGAATTAAAATGGTAAATTTTTTCATCTTACTCCAATCATGCATATACCTTGAAGTCGAATTTTTCCAAACTCACCTGGGCAAATTGATTTAAGAACATCGGCATTACCTGTGTATATTACTCCTCCATCTAAATTTAAATTTTTTAATTCAGGATTTAAATTATTAAACCATCTAGGTCTAGACTGAAGGTGATAAGATAAATTTCCACCCAACCATTCATCGCCCACAACTATAGCAATTTTATTAGTAAAATTTTTATCCCATCTAGCTTGTACTAGTCTCGCAATTTCTTTACCTGGAAAATCAGTTCTCTTAGTATCCACTGAAAGTGACACGTACAAATATGCTATAGGTGAAATAATAAAAATAATTAAAAAAGTTATCATGAATCTTTTCAGATAATTTAGATTAATTTTAGTTTTAAGAAAATAAACAAATAATAATCCAAAAAATAAATAAAAGGGAGTCATCCACATAGTTCTTATATTTGCGCCCAAAATTATTGAGGTAAGTAACATTAATAAAATTGGCACAAAAGTAATTGATATCAAATAAATTAATTTTTCATCACGAAATTTAAACTTAAATTTAAAATTTTTAAGAATTAGGCTCAGTAATCCAAAAAAGGGAATTAAAATTCCTATTTGCTGGAAAACAAATTTTAGAGGGTAGAATAAATGATCAAAAGCTTTTCCATTTTCAATACCTGTTCTTTTGAGCCCATAGGCAATTGTTTTATAGTCATTATCTACTAGCCACAATAAATGGGGCATTAAAACTATCAAGAAAATTATTACTGGAATAAAGTATTTAAAATTAAAAAAAATTTTTTTTTTATTGAAAACAACAAAAATTATTATTCCAATTAATAAGTAAACAAACAAATATTTTGAAAGAACTCCTAAGGCTGCAAAAAAACCAAATAAAATCCAATTTGTAACTTTGTCACTTTTAAAGCTTTGCCAAAAATAATAAACTGTTAAAGCCCAAAAAGGAATTTGAGAAATATTGACATTAAATTCAGGTGTTACAAAATTATAAAAAAAAATTCCTTGTAGTAAAAAAACTGAAATTAATGCATACAGCTCATTTTTTAAAAATTCTTTAGCTAATTTAAAAGTAAAAATAAAAGATAAAATAACAAATAATTGACTTAACATATAATAAGCCCAATCCTGTCTGCCAAATATTTGGTAAAAAATTTCTGAAAAGAAAGCGCTTAACGGAGGATGTTTTTGAAACCCCCAGTCTAAATTACTTCCCCAAGCTAAAGCTTCTATGACATCTAAAGGTAAATTTTTATTTGAAATGAACGGAACAAGCGTCCAAACAACTAAATGTGTCAAAAGAAATAAATTAAAAATTAAAGAAATATTTTTTTTTTTTATCATTTTTACGACAAATTAGTACAATTTAAAGTCTATTGACACGTAAAATTTGAAACATATACTCGCATCTTTTTAAAAATGATAAAAAAACAAGCCAAAAAAACAGTAAACAAAGTTTCAAAAAAAACTGTTCAGAAAACATCAAATAAATTGAAGAGAGTTTCTCTTGGTAAGGATTATGTGCCCAATGATAAAGAGAGGTATATGTGTCCAAAACAGAAACAATTTTTTAAAGAGGAATTACATCGTTGGAAAAATGATATTATTAAATCTAATAGTTTGACAAATCTTTTGAATTCTTCAGATGACAGTGTTTCCTCTGCTGATATGGTTGATCAAGCATCTTCTTATACTGATAAATCTGTTGAAATGAAAGCCCTAGCAAGAAGCAGAAAATTAATTGAAAAAATTGAGTCTGCTTTAAGAAGAATTCAAGATGATACTTACGGATATTGCGAAGAAACTTCTGAACCTATTGGATTGAAAAGACTTAAAGCAAGACCTGTAGCAACACTTTCAATTGAAGCTCAAGAAAGACACGAAAGAGATGAAAAAATATTTATTGAAGATTAAACACTAGGTACTTTTTCACCTTTATTAAAAAGATCATAACCTTTTTGTACGGCTTCTCTTTTTGAGATTAACTCATACCATTTTGTAAGATTTTTATAATTTTTAAGTCCAATGTCATGCCAGTCATGTCTCGCAATCCAGGGAAAGGTAGCGATATCTGCTATTGAATAAAAATTTCCTGCTAAATAATTTTTTTCTTTTAATCTCTCATCTAATTCTTTGTAAATTCTAGTACAAACTTTAAAATATCTTTCTTCTCCAAACTGACTTTTACCTGGATTGTAATGATGAAATTGGTGATGTTGACCTAGCATGGGGCCCACATAAGCCATTTGAGCCATCAACCACTGGTTAATGATTGTTTTTTTTTTTTGATCGTAATACTTCCCACTCTTTTCCCCTAAATACACTAGGATAGCACCGGACTCGAAAAGGTTAATGTTGTTTTTGTGGTCTTTAATAACTGGTATTTTGCTAAATGGACTTATTTTTTTAAATTCAGATTTAAATTGTTCGTCTTTAGATATGTCAATCAAAGTTACTTTATAATCGTATTTTATCTCTTCAAGCATAATAGAAATTTTTTTTCCATTAGGAGTGTTTGAAGTGAAAAGTTCGATCACTTTTTTAGACCTAACCGATCATGAATATTTTTTGAAGCTGTCGTAAATTCAAATCTATATGTTTCATTGGGCTTGGCTCTCTTAAAACAAGCTCTTGCAGCTAGAGCGCCTTCATGAAAACCAGATAAAATAAGTTTTAATTTACCTGGATAAGTACAAATATCTCCAATAGCAAAAATACCTTCTTTATTGGTTTGAAAAGTTTCAGTGTTCACTGGAATAGTTTTTTTATCAATGTTTAAACCCCACTCAGCTATTGGTCCAAGCTTCATAATAAGACCAAAAAAACTTAAGATATAATCGGTCTTAATTTTTTCTAATTTTCCATCTTCATGTTTGATTTCAATTTCTGCCATGATCTTGTCGCCTTCAATAGAGTTTAAGGTATAAGGTGTTTTAATTAATATTTTTCCCTCTTTTTCCTTTTGTTTAATTTCATTTAAAGTGTGGCTAGCTCCTCGAAACTCTGATCTTCTATGTATTAAAGTAATTTGATTTGTTTTCGAAAGTTCTAAAGCCCAATCTAATGCTGAGTCACCACCACCAAAGATTGATATTTTTTTATTTTTGAATATATTTTTGTTAACTACAGAATAAAAGATTTGACTACCTTCAAATTTTTCTGCTTCTTTAATTGTAATTTTTCTTGGTTCAAATGAACCTACGCCACCAGCAATAATAACATTAGGTGCTGAGAAAATATTTCCTTTGTTTGTTTTTAAGATCCATGAATTATTTTCTTTTTTTATTTCTTCCACTCTTTGGTTTAAATGAAAATTAGCTTTAAATGGTGCCAATTGTTTCAATAAACCCTTTGTCAATTCTTCTCCTGTACACTCTGGAATAGCAGGGATGTCATAGATAGGTTTGTCCGGATAAAGCTCTATGCATTGACCACCTGCCCGATCTAAGTTGTCTATGATTTCACATTTCAATCCAATGATACCAAGCTGATGGACTGCAAACAAACCGGTTGGACCCGCCCCAATTATAATTGCATCTGTTTTTATCATTTAAGTTTGTTTTTCAGGTGTTGTTACTTCTAAACCTTCAAGTTCATTAGAAATAATAATTTGACAGCTTAATCTACTATTTTTTTTTGGCTCATAAGCCATGTCCAACATATCTTGTTCTGCATCCTTAATTTTTTCAATCTTACTTAACCAGTTTTCTGAAATATAAACATGACATGTGGCGCAAGCCATAGAGCCCCCACAGTCGGCGTCTATTCCCTTGATGTTATTTTGTAAGGCTCCCTCCATAACAGAAAGACCCGTTGGTACTTCAACTGTATTTTTTTCACCTTCGTGTGTAATATAAGTAATTTTTGGCATTAAATTAATATAGGTATTAAAAATAATAGGGCAAGGGTATAAAGTTTCACACTTTTAAAGGCCTAAATACATTTAACCTCCTAATTATTAATTAATATTAACGTTGTTTTCATTAGATTTTTCATTTTTTATGATGATAATTAAATTTAATAAAAAGCTAAAAACAGAAAGTTCAATTGTCAAAATATAAAGAAATTTATAATATATCTATAAAAAACAAAGTAGACTTCTGGAAAAAAGTTTCTGAAGATGTTTTTTGGTATGAAAAACCAACAAAAATTTTAAATACTGATAACCCTCCTTTCTATAAATGGTTTGAAGATGGTGTAACAAATAC